>LNFM01003827.1_pt1 | contig 28849 bp, 17 predicted proteins | sample 596031 | NCBI WGS metagenome assembly LNFM01 (sample SAMN04254537, study PRJNA301005) | activated carbon metagenome | isolation source: dual media filters at the Ann Arbor, Michigan drinking water treatment plant | place: USA: Ann Arbor
CCGACGGACGGCCAGATCATCGCGTACGCGAAGAAGTACTTTCGCGCCGCCGATCGCATGCGCTGAGACCGCCGCGCGCGTCGCTCGCGGTTCGCTACGGCGACAGGCGCGCGAGGCGCCACGCGTTTGCCTCGCGGCTGAACGCGATGCGATCGTGCATCCTGCTTCGTCGTCCCTGCCAGAACTCGATCGTCGACGGCACGATGAGGTATCCACCCCAATGCGTCGGCCGCTCGACTTCGTTGCCCGCGAAGCGCGCGGACGCCTCGGCGAAGCGCGTCTCCATCTCGGCTCTGTTCTTCAGCGGCTCGCTCTGCTGTGACGCCCACGCTCCTAGCTGCGAGGCGCGGGGTCGAGACGCCCAATACGCGTCGCTCTCGTCGTCCGCGAGCTGCTCGGCCTTGCCCTGAATCCGCACTTGCCGCTCGAGCTCGGGCCAGAAGAACGTGAGCGCGACGCGCGCCTCGTGCGCGATCGCGCGTCCTTTGCGGCTCGCTCGGTTGGTGAAGAACGAGAAGCCACGGCTGTCGAGCGCTTTGAGCAACACGACGCGCGACGATGGAGCGCCGTCGGGGTCCACGGTCGAAAGCGTCATCGCGTTGGGCTCGTTGACCTGCGCGGCGAGGGCCTCGTCGAACCACTGCGCGAAGAACGCGAGCGGATCCGCTGGGATCGAGGCCTCGTCGAGCGCGTGCTGCGTGTACTCTTTTCGCAGCGCGGCGAGCGCAGAATTGTCTCGGTGGGTCATGGCAGTGTTCGCGACACAAGCAGAGCGCGGGCCAGCGCGGATCGCAAGCGCGAGAGCCGTTCAGGGCGCTGCTCGAAGCGCGCCGCGCCATCGAGCGTGCGTCCCGAGGGCGCGCCGGTCACTTGTGCGTGCTGGGCGGAGGCGACGAGTTGGGGCCCGCCGGGTCGACGCCGTAGAGGCGCAGCTTGTTGTAGAGCGTCTTGCGGTCGAGGCCGAGGATGTCCGCGGTGCGGCTGCGATGTCCGTTGGTGGCTTCGAGCACACGAAGGATGTACCGCCGTTCGACCTCTTCGAGCTTGGGAAACTCTTCGGGCGCGCTCGCCGACACGATCACGTGCGTCGGTGAATACTGCCGTACGCGCTCGGGAAGGTCCGCGACGGTGAGCTCTTGGCCGCGCGCGAGGGCGACGGCGCGCTCGATGATGTTGACCAGCTCGCGTACGTTTCCGGGCCAGCTGTACTCCAGCAGGAGCCGCGCGCAGTCGGGCGCGATGCTGATGGGCTTCTTCTGGTCCCGCGCGGTGATCCGTCGGATGAACTCTTGCGCGAGCAAGAGCACGTCGTCGCCCCGCGCTCGCAGAGGCGGGAGCGACACTTCGAGCACGTTGAGCCTGAAGTAGAGGTCCTCGCGAAAGACCCCCTCGCTGACGAGGCGCTCGAGGTTGCGATTGGTCGCGGCGATGACGCGCGCGTCGAAGGCGACCTCCGCGTCGGAGCCGACGGGCCTGACGGTGTGCTCCTGCAGCGCGCGCAGCAGCTTCGCTTGCAGGGACTTTGGCAGATCTCCGATTTCATCGAGGAAGATCGTGCCTCCGTTGGCGCGTACGAAGAGGCCGGTGCGCGCGGTGCGGGCGTCGGTGAAGGCTCCGCGAGTGTGTCCGAACAGCTCGCTCTCGAGCAGCGCTTCTGGGATCGCCGCGCAGTTGACCGCGACGAAGGGGCCGTGCGCGCGGCGGCCGCGAGTGTGAATCGCCCGCGCGACCAGCTCTTTTCCTGTGCCTGTTTCGCCGGTGACGAGCGCCGCCGCCGAGCTCTGCGCGACGCGGTCGACGAGCGCGAAGAGCTGCTCCATCTCGGGGCTGCGGCCGATGAGGTCGCCGAACGCCACGGGCGCGCCCCGCGCTTCGCGAAGGGCGCGGAGCTCGCCGCGCAAGCGCCTGGCTTCGAGCGCGCGCTGCACCCGCAACAGCAGCTCGTCCGGCTCGAACGGCTTGGGGACGAAGTCATACGCCCCGGCTCGAATCGCGCTCACGGCGACGTCCACCGTCCCGAACGCCGTGATGACGATCACCGCGATCTCTGGCGCGATCTCGTGGATGCGCGCGGTGAGATCGATTCCGGTCATCCCTTTGCCCATCCGAACGTCGGTCACGACGAGGTCCACGGGGCTTTGTTGAATGCGCTCGAGCGCTTGCTGGCCCGACGAGACGTGCTCGACCGAGAGCGTCTTCGACGAGAGCGCGCTCACGAGCATTTCGCCCATCGCCCTGTCATCGTCGACGACGAGCAATCGGTCTGTTCGCGGGAGGGGGTCGGTTGATTTGATGGTCACGGGTGCCAGTCCGTTGCGGAGATGGTGGCGATGCGTCGCCGACGAGCTCCGTGGCAGACGCATCGAGACTCGGACGTTTGTCGACGAGCGTCGCTGGACGGAAGCTCGGGCGGCGCGAAGAGTTTGTGATACCGAGTGCTCGCTATGAGCATCGTGACTCGTTTGTGGCTCGCGATCGTGGTTGCCATCGCCGCCGTGCTCAGCATCGGAGCGTTTCTTCGGGTGCGGGTCGAGCAAGACCTGTTGATGGACGCGACGCTGCGCGATCGGCAGTTCTTCGGGCAGGCGCTGCGCGCAGTGGTGGTCGCGTCGCGCGATCCGGCGGCGAGCGCTCGCGCGCTGGTCGATGACGAACGCCTGAAGCAGGGCCACATCGACGTGAGCCTCGACGCGCGCGGTCGAGCGCCGGACTGGCTCGCAGCGACGAGCGACGAGCAACGAAGGGCCTTCGCTCGCCGCGAGATCGTGGTGGCTGCGGCGCGGGGTCGGATTCGCACGCTGGTTCCGATCGTTATGCATTCGCCGGGCCAGTTGGTGATCGAGCTCGATGAACCACAAGATGTCCACCGCGAGTTCGAGAGGCTGGGATTGATCGCCGCGCTCATTCAAGCGGCGGCGTTGATCGCGCTGGCGGGAACGATCGCGTACATCGTCGTGCGAACGCTCCTGGCGCGGCCGCTCGCGGAGCTCGCGCAGCACGCCAAGCGCATCGGCGCGGGGGACCTCGAGTCGCGCACGAGCATCACGGGCGTCGACGACGTGGGGATTCTCGCCTCGGAGATGAACGCGATGGCCGAGCGCCTCTCGACGGCGCGCGTGGCGCTGCGTGAAGTCGAGACCGAGCGGGTCTTGCTGCAAGAGACGCTGCGGCACGGCGACCGCCTGAGGACCGTCGGGCAGCTCTCGGCGGCGCTCGCGCACGAGCTGGGAACTCCGATCAACACGGTCCTCGGCCACGCGAAGATCATCGAGAAGCGAAGCGAGGACGAGGCCCTCACGAAGAGCGCGCGGATCATCGCGGAGCAAGCGCAGCGCATGGCGGAGCTGATCCGCGAACTCCTGGATTTTGGACGAAAGACAACGTCAGAGCGCAAGGCGCACGTCATCGATGCGCTCGTCGAGAAGACCTGGACGCTGCTCGAGCCGATCGCGCGCAAGAGCGGCGCAGAGCTGCGGCTGTCGGGAGATGGCCTGTCGACGGCGCGCGTCGATTCTGCGCAGCTTTTGCAGGTCTTTTCGAATCTGGTGATGAACGCGATTCAGTCGATGCCCGAAGGGGGGACCGTGCGCGCGACCGTGACGCGCGTCTCGGGCACGGCGGTCGAAGTTCCGAGAGATGTTCCCGAGGCGGACGAGTTTGTGCGAGTGGCGATCGAAGATCAGGGTGGCGGCATCGATCCCGAGGACATCGCCCACGTGTTCGAGCCGTTCTTTACGAGAAAGAAGGCTGGCGAGGGCACCGGCCTCGGGCTGTCTGTGGCCGACGGAATCGTTCGCGCCCACGGAGGATGGATGCGAATCGCGTCCGGCCTCCACCGAGGAACGACCGTCGAGGTCTTCTTGCCGCTCGCCCGAAGTTGAACAACGAACGATCCGTGCGGATGGGAAGAATCTACGCACCCTCCGTCGGGAGCGTGCAATTGTTCCCCAACGGGGATCGCTGCAGCAACGAGCAGACTCCGAAAGCGAGCGACCGACCCGCTTCGCAGCCGCTCCGAGCGCGGCCCGCCGAATGCAATGTCGCCACCGAGTTTTGCTTCGATGTCGACTTCACGCTCCGACGACTCTCGCGAACACGCCCTCGAACACGCGCTCGATCACCTCCGCCACGTGTTGCCCGCGCAAGGGCCGATCGGCACGTTTGTTCATCACAACACCCTGCACGCGGTGCAGCACGAGTCCTTTCACGACGCGATCAAGCGCGTCACCGAGAGAACTGGCGCAGAAGGCTACCTGAGCGAAGATCGATTTCGCGCCGAGCTTGCTACAGGGCGAATCGCGGACGAAGACCTCGACGCCGCCCTCGCGCGGAGACACTCGCAGCTCGGCGCTCGTTGGTGCGCCCCGCTCGATCCCACGAAGGTCGAGAAGCTCTCGCTGGTGCACGGGATCACCCCGGCCTCGCGCTCGGCGCGGCGGTTCGCGCTCGACGAGGACGAAGAGCTCCGCGTGGTGTTCGCGGGCGCTGCGCCGCGCTCGCCGAGGTCCGCGCTGTTGGCGGCGATTCGAAGCCTGCTCGGGCACCTCGCGCCGGGCGTGGACGAGACCGATCGCGTTGGCGTCGATCGCACGCACCGCGACGGGCTTCGCGCGCTGAGCGGCGTCGACCCCTGCGAGCAGGCAGACCTGTGGTTGGTCCGGTTTCTCGCGGCGTTTCTCGACGAGCGGGTCGCGCGCTGGCCGATGGCTCACCGTGATCGTGGTCTGCTCGCCGCGGCCACCGCGCAGCTCCACGCGGCGCGCTGGGCGCGGGGCGAAGCGCTCGAGAACGCGTCGATCGTCCTCGACCGCGCCGGGCGCGGCGGAGCGCGATCGCTCATCTCGGCTGCGCTCGATGAGCTCGGCGTCGGCGAAGCGCACTGGGAGAGCTACCTCGAGCGCTCGCTGGGCTCTCTCGGTGGTTGGGCCGGCATGGTCGCGCGACTCGAGGCTGTGCCCGCGGATCGATCGCAGGCCGCGCCGCCGGTCTCGTTGCTCGAGTTCGTCGCGCTGCGCCTCGTGCTCGATCGAGAGTGCGTTCGAAGCGCCGCTGCGCACGAAGGACACAGCGGCCCGCTGGCGTCGATGCGCTCGTTTCTCGCGGCGCGCACCGAGCGTGAAGACCGGACGCTCGACGGGGTGTTTCGGCTGTTCGAGCTGTTCGAGCGCGGCGGAGTCGGGCTCGACAGCGTCGAGCGCGCGGGCGCCGAGGGTGTTCGCGGGACGCTCGCGGTCCTCGACAGCTTCACGTCGATCGAGCGTCGCCAGGTGTTTCAAGAAGCATACGAGCGGCAGCACATGCGCATGGTGCTCTCGGCGCTCTCGGACAACCTGCGGAGCCCCGCTGACCCGGCCGATGCTAGCCCACGATTTCAAGTGGCCTTCTGCATCGATGACAGAGAAGAGGCGATTCGAAGGCACTTCGAGGAGCTCGACCCGCGATACTGGACCTACGGCGTCGCTGGCTTCTTCGGGATCGCCATGGATTGGGCTGGCCTCGACGATCCTCGCGCGGCGGCTCAGTGCCCCGTCGTGGTCACGCCCGGTCACGTCGTGCGCGAGGTCGCGACGGCTTCGCACGCGCACGTCTCGCGGCAGCGAAGACAGCGTCGCGCGCTCGCCGCCCGCGCGCGTCGCGCGGTCGCTGACGCAACGGGCTCGCTCGTGCGCGGCGTGGCGCTCACCCCGGTCATCGGCGTCGTGGCGGTGTGGACGATGCTGACCAGGGTGCTGTTTCCCAGGCTCTCGGCGCGGTTTTCTCAATGGCTGAGCGCGAAAGTAGTCCCGACGCCGCGCACGATCCTGTCGACCTCGCGCTCGCATCCCGAGGACGCTGGCGACAAGCCCCATGGATTCGCCGAAGACGAGCGCGTCGCTCGTGTGCGGGCGACGCTCGAGGCCATCGGGCTCACGCGCACCTTCGCGCCGATCGTGGCGCTGCTCGGCCACGGCGCGTCCACCGTCAACAACCCCCATCACTCTGCGTACGAGTGTGGCGCGTGCGGAGGACACAACGGCGGCCCCAACGCGCGCGCGTTCGCGGCGATGGCCAACGAGCCTGTCGTTCGCGACGGGCTGCGCGCGCAGGGCATCGACATCCCCGACGCGACCTGGTTCGTCGGAGGCTGGCACGACACGACCACGGATGCTGTCACCCTCTTCGACGTCGACGCTGTCCCCGAGAGCGCGCGCGCAGCGCTCGAGGAGCTCGTCGCCGCGCTCGACGTCGCGCGGGCGCGCTCTGCGCACGAGCGGTGCCGCAAGTTCGAGCACGCCCCGAGCGCGCTCACGCCCGAACAGGCGCTCGCTCACGTCGAAGAGCGCTCGGTCGACCTCAGCCAGGCGCGACCCGAGCTCGGCCACGCGACCAACGCCGCGTGCGTCGTGGGGCGTCGAGACATCACGCGCGGTCTCTTCCTCGATCGACGAGCGTTTCTGGTCTCCTACGACCCGTCGCTCGATCGCGACGACGCGGTGCTCGCGCGCATCCTCGGCGCGGTCGTCCCTGTCGGCGCGGGAATCAACCTCGAGTACTACTTCTCGACGGTCGACCCCGAGCGCTTCGGCGCAGGGACGAAGCTGCCGCACAACCTCTCGGGGTTGCTCGGCGTGCAAGAGGGGGTGAGCGGCGATCTGCGCACCGGTCTGCCCAGGCAAATGACCGAGATTCACGAGCCAGTGCGACTGTTGTGCGTCGTCGAGGCGACGCCCGCGGCGCTGCTTCGCGTCGCGGCGAGCAACCCTGAAGTAAGCGAGCTCGTCGTCAACGGCTGGGTGCGGCTCGTGAGCCTCGATCCCGAGACGCGCGCGATGCATGTCTTCGTCGACGGTCGCTTCGAGCGCCACGATCCGGACGATATCTCGCTGCCGGTTCACGATCGCAGCGAGCAGAGCTACGTGGGGCGCATGGACTCCTTGCCGCCAGCGAAGATCGCGCCTCGGCGCGGCGCCCCCGAGCCGCAGCAGGCGTCGCGATGAACGCAGAGCAGCTGGCATGGTGGCTCGGCGGAGCGACGGTGGCGCTGCCGTTCGTCGCGGTGCTTCCGCTCTTGTTGCTCGGCGGACTCGGGGCGCGTCCCTCCGAGCGCGCGACTTCGCGCACGGTGCTCGTGTTGTGCGGGCTGTCGTCGCTCGCCTCGATGGGCCTCGCGGCGCTGTGGTTGCGCCACGACGGTCCGCTCGTTCTGCGATACGGCAGCATCTTCGACCTCGGTCCGCGCGGACACGCGTTCGCGACGAGCGGGCACGGGGCGGTCGGATACCGGTTCGAAGTCGACCTGCTCGTCGATCGACTGTCCGCTACGACGAGCGTGCTCACCGGCGTGCTCTCGTGGATCACCGCGCGATTCTCGGTGCGCTACCTGCACCGCGAACCAGGGTTTTTTCGGTATTTTCTCCTGCTCGCCCTCTTCGTCGGCGGCATGCAGGTGCTGGTGCTCGCCGGCAGCTACGACCTTCTGTTCGTAGGATGGGAGCTCGCGGGCATCTCTTCGATGCTCTTGATCGCGTTCTTTCACCTCCGTCGCGGTCCGACTCGAGCCGCGATCCGGGCGATGCTCACGTATCGCGTGACGGACGTCGGTCTGCTCGTCGCGGGCGTGCTCTTGCACCATTTCGCGGGCTCGTCGGGGTTCTTCGACGCCTTCGAGCGTCACGCCTGGCCCGACGCGCAGACGCACCTCGCCCCATCGTCTGCGTTCGTCATCTCCGCGGCCATTGTGTTCGCGGCGATCGGAAAGAGCGCGCTCTTTCCGTTGGGGACCTGGCTGCCGCGCGCGATGGAGGGCCCGACTCCATCGAGCGCGCTCTTCTATGGCGGTCTCGCGGTGCATGCTGGCGTCTATCTGCTGCTTCGCTCGGCGCCGCTCATCGAAGCCTCCCCTGCCGCGAGCCTGATGGTGGCCGTCATCGGCGCGGCCACCGCGCTCTGGGCGACGATCGCCGGTCACACCCGCAGCGACGTCAAGAGCGCGCTGGCGTACGCCACGGTGACGCAGGTCGGCATCATGGTGTTGGGCGTCGCGCTTCGGCTCTACAACGTCGTGCTGGTGTACATGGTCGCGCACGCGTGCCTGCGGACGCTGCAGTTGCTCCGCGCGCCGTCGGCGCTGCACGACGCAGAGGCGATTCGCGCGGCCCTCGAGGACTCGAGCCGCGAGGACCGCTCGTTGCTCGAGCGGCTCGTCCCGCGCTCGATCGTGGATCGGGTGCACGCGCTGGCGCTCGAGGACTTTCACATCGACGCGGTGGTCGATCGGGTGATCCTGCGCCCGGTCCTCGGGCTCTCGTCGGCGCTCGATCGCGTCGAGCGCCGCTGGGTCGCCGCGATGACGGGCGTCGACCTCGACGCGCCTGCGGCGACCGAGAGCGATTCTCGCGCTCCGGGCCCGGTGGAGGAGCGTCCATGAGCGCGCTCGTCACGCTGGTGGTCGCGATGCCCTTTCTCGCGGCGCTCGTGGTCAGGCAGTGGAAGGACGAGGGGACCGCCCTCACGATCGGCCGCGTCTTCGCGCTGGGATACCTCGCGGTGGTCTCGGTGATCGCGATCGTGTTTCTCCGCGACCCCGCGCTGGTCTTGCGGCACACCTCCGAGGCGATTCCAGGGTTGCGCGCGCGGTGGCACCTCGAGCTCGACGGGCTCTCCGCGCCGTTTCTGCCGCTCGCTGCGGGGATCGCTGCCGGGGTGCTCCTCGCCGCGCCGCGCGTCGAGCTGGGAAAGGCCTCGGTGCAATCTGTGCTCGTGGCGACGGGCTGCGCGGCGGGCGTGTACTGCGCCGAGGATCTCTTGTTGCTCGCGAGCTTCTGGATCGCGGGCCTCGTTCCGGCGACGGTGGCGCTGCATCAATCGCCGAACGCGACGGTGCGCCGAAAGCTCGCGCGCATGTACGACGGGTATTTCGTGCTCGGCTCGATTCCGATCGTGCTCGCCGTGCTCGTCGTAGGCGTGTCTCGCGCTAGCGCCGGAGCGGCGCTCCCGTTCGACCTGAGCGAGCCCACGCCGATCCCGCACGCATACGGGCCGCTGGTGTTCTTCTTGATTTCATGGGCGCTTCTCACGCGCAAGGCCGTCGCCCCGTTGCACTCGTGGCTGCCCGTCATGATCGAGCGCGGGCCCGTGGGCCTCGCGGTGCTCACGGCTGGGACGCATCTGGCCGCGTTCTTGGCGCTGCGCGTGCTCGTCCCATTGGTGCCCGAGGCGTCGCGACAGTGGTTGCCCGTGCTGTCGCTCATCGCGCTCGCGAGCGCGGTGCTCCAAGCGCTGATGGCCTTGGGGCAAAGGGACCTTCGGCGCGCGGTGGGCTTCGTGATCACGAGTCAGCTCGCGCTCGTGCTCGTGGGCCTCGGAGCGAGGGGCGCCGAAGGTCTGCACGGCTCGATGCTGCAGATGCTCTCGATCGGGCTGGTCTCGCTGGGGCAGGTCCTCGCGGTCGCGTGGATCTCCGCGCGCACCTCGACGACGGATCTTCGACGCCTCGGGGGTTTGGCCGCGCAATTTCCGAAGATTGCTTGGGTTTTTTTCTTGCTCGGTTTGGCGTCGGTCGGAGCGCCCGGCACGATCGCGTGGGTGGCCGAGGACCTGATCCTGCACGCGCTCCTCGTGCGCCACCCGTTTGTCGCCGCGGCGTTGCTCGCCGTGACCGTGCTCAACGGAGTCACGATTCTACGCGTTTTTTTTCAGGCATTCTTCGGAGAGTCGAAGATGGCGATCGACGCGAGGGTCAGCGATCTTCGGCCGCGCGAGTGGGTCGTAGGCTACGCTGTCATCGCCGCGATCGCGGCGTTGGGGATCGCTCCCCAAGCCCTGATCGAGCTGCGGCGATCGACGGTCGACGGTCTCGTTCGCGCGCTGTCCAGCGAGCAATCGCTCCACAGCGCTGGGCAATAGCGCCCCCGCCGCATCGGGCTCGAGTCGCGAAGATCCAACAGATCCCGTGATTGCGTCGCTCAGAGAAGCACGGCATCGTCGATGCAACTCAATCGGTCTCTATGACTTCGAGCGACAGCGACGGTAAACGCGTACGATCCGAGAGCGAGCATTTCAAAGGCCCGCCGCCGCCCGACGGGTTCGCCGGTCTCGCGAAGCATTGGCGAGACGATCTGCTCTCTGGATTTCTCGTGTTTCTCATCGCGCTGCCCCTCTCGATCGGGATCGCGATGGCGAGCGGGTTTCCTCCGATGGCGGGGCTCATCACCGCGATCGTCGGAGGAATGCTGGCCACCTTTTTCGGCAGCGCGCCGTTGACGATCAAGGGACCGGCGGCGGGTCTCATCGTCATCGCGATCGGCGCCGTGCAAGAGCTCGGCGGCGGCGCCGTCGGCTACCGCCGAGCGCTCGCGGCGATCGTGGTGGCGGGCGTGCTCCAGGTGGGGCTCTCGCTGCTCCGCGCAGGAATCCTCGGAGACACGTTTCCGTCGTCGGTGATCCACGGAATGATGGCGGCGATCGGCGTCATCATCATCTCCAAGCAAGGGCACACGCTGCTGGGCGTCGCGCCGAGCCCCGGTGACCCTTTGCACCTGCTCGCGCAGCTGCCGAAGAGCTTGTTGAAGCCCAACCCCGAGGTCGCCGCGGTCGGCGCGATCGGACTCTTGATTCTGTGGGCGTGGCCGAGGCTCCCGTGGCCGCGGTTGAAGCGCGTCCCCGCGCCGCTCATCGTGGTCGCTGCGGGAATCGGCCTGGCGCGAGCGTTCGATCTGTCGCACGCGCACCACTATATGATCGCGGGGCACGACTACAGCGTCGGACCGCGAGTGTTGGTGCCGATCGACACGAGCATCTTCGGCGCCATCACGCTGCCCGACTGGTCCAGGGTGACCTCGCTCGTCTCGCTGAAGTACATCGCGATGTTCGCGCTCGTCGGCTCGATCGAGTCGATGCTGAGCGCGAAGGCGGTCGATCTGCTCGACCCGTGGCACCGACGCGCGAGCCTCGACCGCGACCTGTTCGCGACGGGCGTGGGAAACATCGTGGCCGGCATGCTCGGCGGTCTGCCGATGATCTCGGAGATCGTCCGCAGCTCGTCGAACGTGGCGTCCGGAGCGCGAACGCGCTGGTCCAACTTCTTTCACGGCGCGCTGCTCTTCGCGTTCGTCGCGGTCGTTCCCTGGCTGCTGAAGGCCATCCCGTTGGCGGCGCTCGCGGCGCTGCTCGTGTTCACGGGCGTCCGCCTCGCGTCTCCCAAGGCTTTCGCCAAGAGCTATCACCTCGGTCGTGAGCAGCTCTTGATCTTCGTCGTCACGATGGTCGTGACGCTGGCGACGGACCTGCTCGTCGGGGTCGCCGCAGGAGTCGTGACCAAGTTTGTCGTTCACCTCGTCGGGGGAATGCCGATCCGCAACATGTTCTCGCCGTCGATCTCCGTCGAACGCGCGGAGGGCGAGGTCGTGGTTCGCGTCGGACACGCGGCGGTGTTCAGCAATTATCTTTCGATCAAACGGGCGCTCGACGCGATGTCCAACGAGCCTGTCGTGGCCGTTGATTTTCGCGAGACGCGCATCGTCGATCACATCGTGCTCGAGGGGCTGCACCAGCTCGCGGAAGACTGGGAGCGCGACGGACGAAAGCTGCTCATCCGCGGGCTCGAGGATCACCTGCGCGCGAGCGCCCACCCCTTCGCGGGCGCGTGGCGAAGGTCGTCGCGGCAGGAGAGCTGAGCGATCAGCGCACAGGCTGCAGCAACAGGACCGCGTCGTCGTTGCCCATCCCTGCGGCGACTGCCTTCACGCCGACGATCGCCGCGTGGGTGCCGGCGGGGTTGAGCGCGACCGCCCAGAAGAAGTCCGATCCTCCGCCAAAGTCGAAGGTGCGGCGTCCGCCGGTGCCGAAGGTGGTGTCGAGAGCGCCGTTGCGGGTGAGCATCGCGACGAGGCCGTCGGAGTTGCTGTCGGACGTGCGTCCGCCTCCGACGTGCAGCGTCCGTTCGTCCGGCAGGACGACGAGCGTACGGGCGTTGTCATTGAAGCCCATGAAATCAAAGCGCGCCACGCCCATCGTGCCGTAGGAAGTGTCACGGGTCCCGTTGGCGTTGATGCGCAGCGAGATCCAGTCGATGTTCTCCGGCGCAGGTCCTCGGCCGTACCCCGCGGTGACGAACGACGTTCCCTGCATCGCCGCGGCGTAGGCCTCGGTGATGCCGTTGAGGACGAGCTCGTTGTAGATCCCGCCCATGCCGAAGGACGGGTCGAGCGCGCCTGCGGGCGTGAGCTTGTAGAGGACAGGCCGAATAACGCTCATGAAGTTGTAGTAGCCAGCGACGACGAGCGAGCCGTCCGCCAGCGGAGTGGCGTTGCGGATCGTTTGATCGACGTTGTTCAAGTCCAGCGTGTGAACGCCCATGGTGCCAAAGGACATGTCTCGCGCGCCGTCCGCTGAGAGGCGCACGGTCGCGAAGTCGCTGTCGAGGTTGCCCATCCTGCGCTGCAACCCCGTGACGATGAGGCGCCCCATCGAGTCCTGAGTGAGCGCCCACGCGCTGTCCGCTGTGTAGGTCGTGCCGTTGAGCGCGCCTGCGGACAGATCGAGCGTGACGACGCCCATGGTGCCGAAGGAGCTGTCGATTGATCCGTCGGCGTTGAAGCGGGCGAGGGCGATGTTGCGATCACGCATGTCCATCGCGCCCGGGGCTTCGACAGTGGCAGAGACGACGATCTTGCCCGTGGACTGAACGACGATCCCGCGCGCGACCTCGCCGTTGGTCCCGACGGTGATGTTGTGAGTGGCTCGTCCGTTGGTGCCGAAGCTCGTGTCGATCTGCCCGGTGGGAAGAAACTTCACGAGGAGCGTGCGGTGGTCTGCGGTGGCCTCGGTCGTGTCCGCGATCGTTCCGACCGCGAAGAAGTGACCGCTCGGCGCGAAGGTGACGCCGAACAAACGATCGTGGCCCATCATCGAGAGGTTGAGGTTCTGCGGGGTCGCCGGGATGAACGGCATCGCGCCGCCATCGCCCGATGCGTCGGTCGCGACGCCCGTGTCCGTTGGCGCGCCATCGGTCGCGACGCCCGTGTCCAAGACGCTGCCGGTGTCGGACGAGGCGTCGACGGGGGGATTGTTCGACGGGCTGCACGCTGCGAGAGCGAGCAGCGAAACGCCTGTAAAAATGCGAGTGATTGGGGAGTGCATCGTGAGGGTCCTTCTTCGTCCTGTGCGACGGTGCGATGTTAGTATCAACTATGATGTTCGTTATCAAGATCGAAATGGATGATTCTGTTCCTTCGCGGACGGTGTCTCGTGCGGGTCACATCCGCGGCCAGCGCCACTCGATTTCGGCGAAGACCTGGCGATAGCCCGCGGGCTGGATTCCCTGTGGGGCGCGGCTCGCGATGTAGACCTGGTCGGTGAGGTTGCGCCCTGCCACCGCGAAGGTGAGCCCCGTCGCGCGCCACGAGTACGCGAGCCGCGCGTCGAGCGTGACGTACAGCGGTACTTCGCCGATGAGCCCGTTGCGAGAGCCCGCGACGGTGTTGTCTTTGTCCGTGAACTGCGCGCTCACGACGTTGGTGTTGACCTGCGCGAGGATGCCGCTCGTGTGGGCGAAGCGCAGCTGCGCGCTGAGCATGTGCTGCGGCGCGTACGGGACGCGATTGCCGCCCCAGAGTCCGCCGACGAGATCGGCGACCGGCAGCCACGTGTAGCTCAGCGAGAGCGGCAGCTTCACGGTGGGCGGCAAGACGAGCGGCGCGAGGTCGAACTGCACCGCGGACTCGAAGCCCACGTGTCGACTGTGCCCGGTGTTGAATCCGCCCGCGGACACCGCGCCGCCCGACTCGCTCGGGGGGATGATCTGATTGTCGAACTCGATCCAGAACGCCGCGAGGTCGACGTCGAGCCAACGGTTGAGGCGGAGGCGGCCGCCGAGCTCGAAGTTCCAAGACAGCTCGGGGTCGAGCTGGAGGTTGAGGCCGCTGGTCGAGACCGCGTCCTTCGTGCGCGGAGGCGAGTATCCGCGGTGAAATCCAGCGTACGCGCTGACGTTTCGCGTCGCGTCGAACGAGACGCCCAGCCCAGGGATCACCGCCCAGCTGAAGGTCGAGCCGAGCACGTTCGCGTTCGAGCCCATCGTCGGCATCGTCATCGACGGAACGCGCGTGATGCGTCGATCGCTGAGAAACGTCTCGACGCGGACGCCGGGCGTCACGTGCAGCCTGCGCCAGAAGCTGAACCGATGCTGCACCGCCGCAGAAAACGCATACCCGCTGCGCGTCTCAGCGTCGATCGCCTCGCCGTTCTCCGCGGTGGGCGTCTGGGTGAGCAAGAGCTGCTCGTCGGTCGTCTCGTAGTGCGCGCGCACGACGGCGACGAGCTCTCCCGAGAAGACATGTCCTCGTGACCAATTGAAGGTCAGCCTCGGCTCGATGCCGCCGACGAGGAACTGTCGGTCGCGAATCGCCGCGTCGCGCCGAAAGAAGAGCGAGCCGCCTTCGTTGTCTGGTTGAATTTGTGTGCTTCCACGAGGACCGCACCGCGCCATGGCGTCGCAGATGCGCTCGTAGTCCGCCATGCTGTCTGCGCGCTCGAAGTTCTGCCGACGCCACGCTCGGTTCGTCTGGTAGCCGTACGCCGTCGTGCGGAGCCGAAAGCCGCCGCCGAGCGTCCAGTCGTGCCAGAGCGACAGCGCGTAGCGGCGCACGACGAAGCGGTCGTTGATGGCAGGGTTGAAGGCGGGGTTGGCGGCGAACTGCGCGGTCGTGGGCCCGACGTAGGTCGAGCCCGAGCGCTCGTCGTAGAAGTCGAACTTCGCGTTGAGCGTCGAGCGCGGCGAGAACCGCGCGCGGAGCCGAAGCGCCACGTTGGTGACCTCCGCGCCAGGCAGCCTCGGCCCGTTGAAGCGACGGTGCAACACGTCCACCCGAGCGCCGACCGATCCTTGTGTGACTCCTCCGGCCGCGTGCGCGATGAAGTACCCGAGGTCGCCAGCGCGCACGTTGGCGAGCGCGAGCATCGACCGCGGCGGTTCGGCGGAGACGTAGTTGATGACGCCGCCGACCGTCTGCGGTCCGTAGAGAATCTGCCCGCTCCCGCGGACGACTTCGATGCGGTCGATCCGCTCGATGGGCGGCGTGTAATAGAGCTCGGGCGAGCCGTAGGGGTTGAGCGAGACAGGAACGCCGTCCTCGAGGATGAGGATCTTTCGGCTGCGGTTGGGGTCGAGGCCGCGGACAGAGATATTGAGCCGCATCCCGAGCCCGTCTTCGGGCACGATGTGCAGCCCAGGAACATTTCGAAGCGCCTCTCCCGCGTGTTGCGGCCGCTGCGCGCGGAGGTCTTCGTTGCGCACGAGGGTCACGCTGCCCGGCGTCTGCTCGAGCGTACGAGCGAGCGAGCCGATGACGGTCGTTCCCTGCTCTGGCTCTTCGACGGTGTCGCTGGCCGTCACCGTTGGCCTGCGCGGACGTTGTCGCGCGCGCGGTCGTTGAACGAGCGCGGGCTCTTCGGTGGTGGCTGTGCGCGGCGCGCTCGCGGTCGTCGACGGCGCGGCGTCGCTTCGGGGCTGCGCGGTGTCCGTCCCTTGGTCAACCGAGGGAGCGCCAGCGTCTGCCGTGTTCGCTACGGTTGCGTCTGCAGCGCTCGACGTCGTCGAAGCATCCGCGCTCGACGCGTCCTGGGCGCTCGCGCGCCTCGCCGAGAGCGCCGCGGCGCACGCGAGCAAGACTGCGAACGATCGTGATCGATGAATCATTGGCAAAACGCTGCTCGAAAGAGGAACAGTGCGATCAGTCCGTGTCGCCCTCGACCCGGCGGGCCGAGATCCGAAGCGTCACGGCGAACTCCATCTTGAGAAAGCTCGTGAGGTCGCGAATGGCTGCGTGCGCGGCGGTGACGCGCGCGCGATCGTTGGAGAGCGGCTGCGCGAGGCCATCGCCCGAAATCGCGTCGACGGCGCGCTCTGCCGCAGTGATGAGCGTCCGCAGCCGCTCGGCCAGGTCGGGAGCGCCTGCGGACTCGAGCAGGTCATCGAAGCCCGTGTCGTTGCCCGCGGCGCAGCCGAGCAACACTCGACTGGCTCCTCGGAGGTTGTTGCGGACGCTCACCCTCGCGCGATCGGAGTAAGGGGTTTCGAGGGCTTCGGGGCAGGTCTCGTTGTCGCAGTTGACGATGCCGAGCGGCGTTCCGAGGCGGCGATCCTTGGTGTCGGTGTCGACGTAGGACACGCCGTCCATCACGGCGCCGAGGGCGAGGCTCTGCGTCTCGAAGAGCGTGCTTCCACGGCCGGCGCCGACGAGCTTTCGCGCGAAGCCCGCGTCGCCGCTCCACGCGTCGCTCAGGGCGCGGGCGTCGAGCGCGAGCATCCGCGCGAGCACGCGAGTGTAGTTGGCGCGGCGACGAGCGAGCTCGGTCGCGTCGAGCGCGGCCCACGCTCCGCTGGTGTTGATCGCGTGATCGGGCGGGCAGATGTTGTTGGCCTGGCTCGAGAAGAGCAAGAACTCGAGCGCGGCCAGCCCGCGAACGGTGACCGGCGCGGCGTCGAACGCGGGCGCGTCGTAGCCTTGGGTCGCGAGCTGCTCTTCGATCAGGCAGCGGTTGACGTTGGGCCACGCGTAGATGCGATCGCGCAGCGTTCGACCGCCGGGCGCGGTGCTCTCCGCGGCGGGCCCGAAGCGCAGCACCTCGGCCTGCTGCCACAGGTCGAAGGCCGCGGTCCACGCTGCGCGCGCGGCGAGGCGTCGCTCGTCCGTCGGGGCTTCGGCGTACGCGGAGGCCGTCGTGACGAGGACATCGACGCTGCTTCGAAATTGTGTGTGCACGTCGACGGTGCACGCTGCTGCAGAGGCGAGGAGCCTTTCGCGCACGTCGGCGGCGCGCACCGGCGCGCATCCGGTGACGACCAGCGCCGAGGCCACGGCGATCCAACGCGCATACGAGGCCGCTCTGCGCGGAGCGGCGCCGCGCGCGAGAAAGGCCAGCGGCTCGACGATGAGCGCGAGGCCGTTGTGCGGCTGGCTGTCGTCGGGCAGGCCGAACACGAGCTGTTCGGGCGCTGGCCGCGTGACGTAGAGCGAGCGAGCCAGTCGATCCCAGAGGGCGAGGACGGTTCCGAAGTTCTTGTCGACGTGGGCGGGGGCTTTGCTGTGGTGGATCTGGTGTTGCGCTGGGCTGAGAAGCCACCGCTCGATGACCGGCCCGAACGAGAGCCACACGTGCGAGTGACGGAGGTTGGCGCCCGCGAGGGACCAGAGAAACCCGATGGCGTCGACGGTGAACAGCTCCCAGCCGCGGACGGTGGTTCCGAACAGCCAGACGAACGCTCCGGTGATGGTGCCGATCACGACCGCGCCGCGCAGGTGATTGAGCGCGGACTCGACGGGGTGGGTTCGGTACAGCGTGAAGGGCGTGAGGACCTCGGCGCTGTGGTGGACGCGATGAAAGGCCCACAGCGCAGGAACGCGGTGCATGAGCCAGTGCAGCGCGAAGCGGCTGGCGTCCTCGAGCACGAACGCGGTGATCGTGAACAGCGCGGCCACGAGCCACGTCGGGGCGGACAGCGCGGGTGGCGCGTGGATCGAGCGGAGGGCGCTCACGGTGCGGCCAGCGATCACCAGCGCGCTGGCGCCAGTGACGGACACCGCAAGCGCGCGCAAGAGGGCCTTGAGCGCGATGAGCTCGAGGTCGGCGCGCGACGAGCGGTGCAACCACAGGCGACGATCGAAGAGCGATCGAGCCGAGGCGAGCGCGGAGGCGCCGCGGAGCATGCCGAGCACCCACGCGATCAGCGCCGCGCTGAACAAAAAGGGCACGAACAAGCGCCGAGACGGGTCGGCCAGGTGCGCGACCGGCTCGAACAGCGCGTCGAACGCGTTCAACGCGCCGAGAGAGCTCAGCGCGTCGTGCCAGTGCTGTCCAAACGATTCCATCAGCGACACCTCGGAGTGGAACTCACAAAGAAGAAATTGATAGTGAGTCTCAATACGGGTGTGTTGTACCCGGCACGTCCGCTGATTTCAAGGCCTCGTCGGGTAGGCAAATCGCTTAGCGCAGAACCGAGGCCAGTTCGTGGGGCGTTGGGTTGTTGTCGATCGCGAACAGCGCGCGCGAGTCGGCCCGACGCCCCTCGGCGAACGCGCGGGAGGCGGCGAAGCCCATCTCCATCGCTGTGTCCATGAAGACGTAGCGAAACAGCCCCTGTCGGCCGACGGTCCAGAGGTTGTCGATCGTCGACACCGCGGAAAAGAGCGCGTCGCGGTGTCGCTGATAGCCCAGGCGGTAGACGGGGTAGGCGTAGCGAGCGTGCGTCGAAAACGCGCGGATCACGCGGGGACGCAGGTCGATGCCGACCGAGGCCAGCTCGCAAAGCAGCCGCGAGGCGAGCGCTTCATCGGGCTCGCTCCACGCCGCGCTCGCGGGATCCGCCGGCAGCTCGAGCATGATCGAAGCGCGGCCTGGTGGTGTCATGGAAGCCGATCGCTCGGCGGGCTCTTGAATTCGTGTGATCGACAGCCGCGCGTCCGCCGCGTACACCCACGTCGCGCCGAGGACGGGCCCGGGTCCCTCGAGCAGCACGTTGACGAAGCGCATCGCGCGGTGACCGAGCGCCGCTGCGTGCGCGGCGAGCGTCGGGTCCTCGGGCGCGACGAGCGCCGCGAGGGCGCCGAGTGGAACGCTCGAGATCACCGCTCCGCAGCGCAGCTCGCTCGTGACGTCGTCTCCGTCGGTCGCGCGCAGGTCCGTGACGCGAACCTTTGTCACTCGAGCGTTGTCCCGATCGCGAACCAACGCGACGGCGCGGGCGCTCGTGTGAAAGACGACCCCGAGCCGCTCGAGCTCGCGCGCGAGCCGCGTGAAGAGCGCGCCGATTCCGCCGCGCGGATAGAGATAGCGGCGGGCGTACGTGCGGGCGCCGCCGCGGCGCAAGCCAGCGAGTCTCAGGCTCACGTCCGCGAGGTTGAGCAGCGAGATGCGCTGGCTCGCCCAGTCCGACGAGAGCTCGTCCGCCGAGAGGCCCCAGAGCTTCTCGGTGTACGGTCCGAAGAACAGATCGTACAGCGTTCGACCGAAGCGACGCTGGACCCACTGTCGAAACGTTCGCTCGTCGCGGTCGTCGCGGATCGCGTCGCGCGCTCTCTCGAGGCCATAGTCGACGGCGGCCCGCGCCACGAGCGCAGCAGGGAGCTTCTCGACGAGCTCTCGGGCGACGAGCGGATACCGATAGCGAACGCCGTCGAGGAGGATCACGCTCTTTCGCTCGCGCTCTTCGAGCTCGTCGCCCATCAGCGCGCGCAGCCGTTCGACCAGCGCGGCGCGTTTGGAGATGATCCGGTGCCCTCCGAGGTCGAAGCGAAATCCGTCGCGCTCGACGGTGGCGCAGAGTCCGCCGAGCGCGGGCTGCTCTTCGATCACGCACACAGATCGTCCCGCGATCGCCGCCTCCCACGCCGCCGCGAGCCCCGCGGGGCCGCCGCCGAGCACGACGAGGTCGAACTGCGCCGAACGCGACGGAGCCATCGAGGCGCCTTCGCTAGAACTCGATCGCGACGCCTGCGGTCCACGCGAGGCCGCCGACGTCGAGCGTCCGCCTCGTGAATCCGCCGAGGTACGTGTAGTTGAGCTCGAAGAACAGGTACGAGTGGTTGACCCCGCTCGTCTGGTCCCACTGGCGCGCGACGTCGGGCTCGAACGTGTCGAGCATCACCGCGACCCCGCCCGCGAGAAAGAAGCCGTGCGACAGCCCGATGGCGTCTTCGTTGGTGATCGGATCGCGCGCGTTTCGCTCGCCGTTGGTGACCCACCAGGGCGCGAGCGCGATGCCCGCCTTCGCGTAGGGCGCGAGCGGCAACCACCGAATCCTTCGCGCGAGAACGTCGACGCGCAGCACCGCGTGGATCGAGCTCTGCAGCACCTGCAGCGAGGTGTCTTGCGCGGTCCTGCGCCAAACCGTCGGGTCGGTCGAGGTCATCCCAGCCGTCGCAGGCGCGCGCGCGGTCGCGTTGGAGTACGACGCGATCGCGCCCACGCCGAGGGAGCCGACGGGCCCGAGGCGCAGGATCTGCCAGTCGAACTCGAGTCCGCCGCGAAAGCGAAGCGGGCAGCCTACCGCTGTTCCTGCGGCGGCGTTGGGGTCGCGCGTCGAGCAGAAGATCTCTTGAAACGGGCCGCGCCCGGCGAGGCCGAGCTGGCCATCGATGTTTTCGCTGAACGATCCGATGCGCAGCTCGATCGCGAAGTTTTGCGGCGTCTCCCAGGACGAACGAGAGCGCGGCCCGAAGGTCTGCGCGAGCGCGGGGGCTTCGAGCGTGAGCACTGCGCCGAGCAGGGCGACGAAGATCGATGAGCGGCGCATCACGATCGAGAGTCCTTGCGTGCGTTGATTCTGTGTGCGCCGATCGCGGCGAGCGCCAGACCGAAGGCGAGCCAGCCTGCCGGCAGCGTCCTCGCGAAGCGAGAGGGCGTCGTGCTGCAGCCGGGCGCCGCGGTCATTCCGGGGTTCTGTCGGTAGCGCTCCCAGAAGTCCGTGACCTCCTCGGGGCTCACGCACGAGGTAAACGTCGACGGCGTCGAGCGCGTCCCGGCGTTGTCCTGCGCGACCACTGCGAAGCGATAGCTCGAGCCGTTGGTGAGCCCGGTGACGGTGTAGCGCGAGGTCCCCGTGGCGAGCAGCGGCGAGCACGCGTATTGCGCCAGCTGCGAGTCGCTGTTGGGGTCGAAGGCTGCAGGGAGCGTCTCGCTCCCGCACGAGCCGCCGCCGCTGCTCGAGTCCATCGCGGTCGCGTCAGCGGTACTCGTCGCGTCTGTCGCCGCAGCGTCGGACGCTCCGCTGTCGGTGACGATCGGCGCGCACGCGGTGGAGCTCAACCCCGCGTCGTAGCCTACGATGCGGGGCAAGCAGAGGACGTAGTAACCCGCGGTGTTCGCGGGGACCTGCGCGGTGCCGCCATCCTCTGCACGAAGGTGCTGCCACTCGACCACGGCGCTCGACTCTGCGCCGGACGCGGTCACGCTCTGCACGGTCACTGGGCGCGCGACGCTCACGGTCACGGGCACTGTTCCGAGCGGAACCATGTCGTCCGGTGGCCGGAGCATCGCGGTCACGTGCACGTTCGACCCAGCGCTGATGCTCGCAGGGGGCATGCACGTCTGCGTGAGCGGATCGACGATCCACCGCCCAGGAATCGTGACGGAGAATCGATTGCTCGCGATCGGCAGCGCCGCGTTGATCCCCAACCGATCGAGCGGCCAGCACGTCGCGTTCATCGCTGGAAAGCGATTGGTCGCCGTCGCGCAAGCCGTCGCCGAGTTGCCGATCCACCACTCCAGGGTGCGCGCGGTCGGGACGGGCATGATCGTCCCCTCGAACGTCCACGACTCACACGGGCAGTCGCGGGCGCCGAGCGGCTCGTCGCGCGTGAGGATTCGTCCGCCGTTCTCGCTGGCTCGCGGCGAGCCGTTGCGGATCACATTGGTAAACGTCACGGCCTGCGCGAAAGCCGTCGACGAAGCACACACACACGCAGCGACCAGAGCGGTCGAAAGCCATCGCATCGAGGAAGGTCCGAGCAACGAGAGTGCCGCGGAGTTTCGAGATTTGTCCTCGAAAATCAACGGGGGAGGTGAACACTGCTGTGACAGATTGTCACTGCGGGCGTCTGGACGCCGACCGTGTTTGGCAAAACCGCCAGCTTCGCCGACGGCGTATCTCGAACAGAGAGATCGGCTTATCGAAGCACGCGCTCGGCGATTTGCACGGCGTTGAGGGCGGCGCCTTTGCGGACGTTGTCGCTCACCACGAACAAGTGCAGCGCGCGCTTGTCGGACGCGTCCTCGCGCACTCTTCCGACGAAGACGTCGTCTCGGCCCGAGGCGAGGCGGGGCTGCGGGTGGAGGCCGGGGCCGCTGTCGGCCTGCACGGTCACTCCCTCGGCGCCGCGAAGAACCTCGAGGGCCTCGGCGCGGGTGACGGGACGGCTGAAGCGCGCCCACACCGACTCGCTGTGCGCGTTGCGGACCGGAACGCGCACGGTCGTAGGCGACACCGGGAGCGACGGGAGCCCCATGATCTTGCGCGTCTCGAAGACCATCTTGCGCTCTTCTTCGCTCCATCCGTCGTCGCCGTGCTTCCAGTCGCACAGGAGGTTTTGCGCGAGAACGCCTGGGAGAACCGAGTGCGTCGGCTCTCGTCCGGCCGCGAGGTCTCTCTCTTGCGCGTCGAACTCGTCGAGCGCGCGGGCGCCCTTGCCCGAGATCGCTTGATACGTGCTCACCACGACTTGCTCGAGGCCAAACACCCTGTGCAACGGGGCGAGGGCGACCACCATCTGAATGGTGCTGCAGTTGGGGTTGGCCACGATGCGACGCGGGTTGTCCGCGAGCGCGTGCGCGTTGACCTCGGGAACGACCAGCGGAATCTCAGGGTCCTGGCGAAACGCCGACGAGTTGTCGACCACGAGCGCGCCGAGCTCTGCTGCCACGGGGCCCCACTCGCGCGCCACCGACGCTCCCGCGGAGAACAGCGCGAGGTCCAACCCCGAAAACGCCTCGCGCGACGGGGCGACGAGCGTGTGCTCCTTGCCGTCGAAGGCGACCTTCTTCCCTGCGGACGCAGGGGAGGCGATCAAGCGCAGCGATGCGAGCGGAAAAGCGCGCTGCGCGAGTACGCGGAGCATCTCGTGCCCCACAGCTCCGGTGGCGCCGACGACGGCGACGTTCTGCGGTCTCATTGCGGCGTGTTCTCTAGCGCGATCACGGGTCGGTTGGCGAATTCGCACCGCGCCCGGCAGACAGAGTCGACAACGACGGACCGCGCCGCGATGTTCCCGCGGTCACCACACCTCGGCGTTCGACCCCGTCAGCGACAGCCACAGTACGGTGAACGCGCTGGTGGGCCTCGCGTTGGCGTCGTTTGCTGGCACGGCCGCGAGCAGCTCGATGGCGGCCGCGGTGAACCCGCTCTCTGCGGCCCACTCAGCGAGCTGTTTGGTCGGGTACAGTCGTCTCGCCCGCGGCTGCGCGAGCAGCTCGTCGTGTCGCCGCACGAGCTCGTCTTGCGCTTCGCGCGGCGCGTTCAGCGGAAGTCCGCGCCCCTCGTTGGCCCGCGCCCGCGCCCGATAGTCTTCGCTCGCGTAGTTGCCGAACTGCGCGGCGAGCGCGTCGAACACCGCGGGACGACCCGCGCGAACGACCACGTCTGCCATCGCGCTCGCGAGGGACCAGTCGCTCGGGCTCATGGTCTTCGAGAGCCACTGTTGCAACAGCGCGTCGCGCCCCTCGCGAAGCAGCATGGTCGCGAACGGCGTCGTGTAGGTCGAAGAGGCGCTCGTCGTGACGGGACTGAGCAGAAGCGCGAGCGCTCGGTCGTCGAGTCCGCAGCGGACGTAGGCGAGGGCGAGCGCGAAGCGCACCATCCCGGGGTTTCCCTCTCGAGAAATCCCGGCGTTTGCTCGGTCGAAATACTGTTCGGCGCGCGCGCGGTCACCGCCCGTCGCCCACAGCGCGGCGCTCAAGGACGCCGCGATCATTCCGTCGGCCCAGTCGCTTCGGGCCCCGGCCTCCTCTGCGAGCGCTCGGTCGAGCAGGGGCCGCGCGGACGCGATGTCGCCGCGGCGAGCGAGGATCGTCGCGGCGTCCGCCGTCGCGCGAACGCGAATCCAGGCCTCGGAGATCTGCCCGATCACGGCCGCGATCGGAGCCGCTTCGCCGCGAAGCGCCCGCAGCGTCGCGACGGACATCAGGCGCTCGCTCGAAAACAAAGACCACCCTCGATGCAGCTCGCGCAGCGAGCTCTGGGCGAACGTGAACAGCTCGTCGGCCGTGACCTCGCGCGTCGGCGGAAACGCCTTCGCCTCGACCGTCGCGGCGGCTGGCTTGAACTTTCGCCAGGGAATTCCCCGGGGAGGTCGCGCGCTCTTGGTGACTGCCGATGGCTCGGCGAACACCTCGATCTTGCCCCAGCGCGCAGGAATCGTGACGCGTCGATCGAAGGACCACCCGAGCGACTCGACCGCGCGATCGGCGAGCGCGGGTGGCGCCAGCACGACGCCCGTGTCGAACGCCGCGAGCCACGCGCTGTCGTCGAGGGCGAACATCGGTGTTGGCTTCATCGTGCTCGCGAGGTCGTCGCCGTCGAGCTCGAGCGGCCTTCGCGCTGTCGGCGGCTCGACGCCGAACGTGAACGACCCGAGCGTCGCGCCGTCCTCGAGTCGAACGAAATGAAGTCGCTGCGGACCGGCGAGCGCGAGCACCTCCTCTGCTCCGTAGAAAACGCCTTCGACTCCGTCGGGCACATCGAGCGTGGCGGTCTTGGTCGGCGTGCTCTCGTCGAGGGACCAGCGCTCGACCTTGCCATCCGCGGTCAACACCGCGATCGATCGACCATCGGGCGAGAGGCTCGACGGCTCGAAATCGTTATCGTAGAGGCTCATATCGAAGCGGCTGGCCCGGGGTCGGGTCGCGATCACGCAGCGCAATGTGCGGTCGTCGACGATCGCGACGCCGCACTTTTTCTGGCGCGCGGTGACCGTGACCGCGAGGCGCGCGATCGGACCGCACATCGCCCACTCGTGCAGCTCGGGGTCTCCGAGCGGCCATTTGCCAAGGTCCTCGACCTTTCCCGTGCGAGCGTCGCCGATCGACAGGTCGCTGTCGCCCCACGCGACGAAGCGCATATCCGGGCTGAAGGAGGCCACGGGCGCCGCGAGTTCGAGCCACAGGAGCTGTCCCTTTTTGCTGTCGATCGCGCCGACGTACGAGCCGAACCGCACGCCGATCAGCGACCCGTCGCCGCCCCAGAAGACCTCCGAAGGCGCGTCGAGCTCTTTGGTCCCGAGCTCCTTCTTGATCGCCGCGGGGAGGGTCTTGGCCATCAACACCTCGGTGCTCACGTGGCGCCCGTACGCGTCGCGCCGACGGCGGTCGTCGCTGGCAAACGACGCGATCGCGCCGGGCACCTCGTGTCCGCGAAAGCACGAGATGAACGCGCGTCCTGCCTCGGGCGACAGCGCCCACGCCGGCGGTCGGCTCCATCCGTCGGTCACGTACGCCTCGTCGATTGGCCCAGGTTTCTCTGCGAAAATGTCGTAGACGGCCACGCCGTTGGTGTTGAGTCCGACGCCGAGCCTCGCGCCGTCTTGGCTCCACTGGAGCTGATCGCAGTAGTCTGGCCAGCCTGTGCCTCCCGAGATCGGATCGATGATCCGGGCGGCTCGCGCGCCGGGGACGTCCCACACAATCAAGGTTCCGCCGCGCTCGTAGTCGTCGCCGACCCAGCAGCCCATCGCCAGGTGTCGACCGTCCGGCGAGCGTCCCCACGAGACGATCTGGCTCTCGCACGCGAACGGGTTTAGCACCGTTGCTCCGCGCTCGATGAGCTTGTCGACGAGCGCTCGGTGCGCCTCTGTCACGCCTGACTTTCGCTCGAGCGTCGAGAGCGCCGCGCGAAGGGCGACGACATCGTCGACGGTGAGCTTCGTCGCTGCGACCTTCGCGACCTCGCTCGCGGCGCGCGATACGTCTCCCGCGGCGAGCGCGTCGAGCGCCGATCGCGACGCTTCGTTGGAGTCCGGGCTCGCGGCCGCTGGGTCGGCAGCCGCGGCGACCTTCGCGCTCTTGGTGTCGGTCTTGGTCTTCGACGCGTCGGGGAGGGGCTTTCCCTCGAGCACTGCGACGAGCGCGGCCTCGTCGAGCACGGTGAGGCCCAGCGCGCGCGCCTTGTCGAGCTTCGAGCCCGCGGCCTGACCCGCGAACACGATCTGCGTCTTCGAAGACACCGATCCAGTCACCTTCGCGCCCAACCCCGTGAGCTTCTTCTCGGCTTCGCTGCGCTTGAAGGCCTTGAACTCCCCCGTGAGAACCACCGTTTGCCCTTTGACGTCCATGCGGTCCGCGATCGTACGCTCGAAGCGGTCGTGATGGAGCCTCCCGAAACAAACGCTTCGGTCCCTACGAAGCTGCCGTTCTATCGATCGCTCTATTTTCGAGTGCTCGTCGCGATCGCGGCCGGCGCGTTGCTCGGGTGGCTGAGGCCGCGGTGGGGCGTCGCGCTCCAGCCGTTTGGCGAGCTCTTCGTGCGACTCGTGAAGATGGTGATCGCGCCCGTCGTGTTCTGCACGGTGTCCGTCGGGATCGCAGCGATGGGAGACCTCAAGCGCGTGGGGTCGGTCGGCGCGAAGGCGCTGCTCTACTTCGAGCTGGTCACCACGTTTGCGCTCGGGATCGGCCTCGTGATCGTCGAGACCGTGCGTCCGGGAGCGGGGATACACGCCAACGCCGCGCGGCTCGACGCGAGCTCCGTCGCCGAGTACGTCGAGCGAGCGCGAAGGCACAAGCCGGGGCTCGCCGGGCTGATCGAGCAGCTCGTGCCAGAGCACTTCGTCGGCGCGCTCGCCAACGGCGAGGTCCTGCAGGTGCTCGTGCTCGCGATCTTGTTTGGAACCGCGCTCGCGTCGCTGAAAGACCGCGCCAAACCCATGATCGATTGGCTCGAGCGCGCCAGCGAGGCGCTCTTCGCCGTGGTCGCGATCGTGATGAAGCTCGCCCCGATCGGCGCGTTCGGCGCCATGGCCTACACCGTCGGCAAGTTTGGCGTCGGAACGCTCGCGAACCTCGCGAAGCTCATGGGCACCTTCTACCTCACGAGCATCCTGTTCGTGGCGTTGGTGCTCGCGCCGATCCTCCGCGTGTTCGGCGGCGTTTCACCGTGGCGGTTCTTTCGCTATTTGCGGGACGAGTTTCTGCTCGTGCTCGGGACCTCGTCGAGCGAGAGCGCGCTGCCTGGCTTGATGACGAAGCTCGAGCGTATGGGCTGCGCGCGGCCGGTGGTGGGGCTCGTCGTTCCGACGGGGTATTCGTTCAACCTGGACGGGACGTCGATCTACCTGACGATGGCTGCGATGTTCATCGCCCAAGCGACGGACACGCACCTCGAGCTGCACCAGAAGCTCTCGCTGCTGGGAGTGCTCTTGCTCACGTCGAAGGGCTCTGCGGCGGTGAGCGGCGGAGGGTTCGTCACGCTCGCCGCGACGCTCGCTGCCACTGGGAGCATCCCGGTCGCGGGACTGTCGCTGCTGCTCGGGATCGATCGGTTCATGTCCGAGGCGCGCGCGCTCACCAACCTCGCGGGCAACTCTGTCGCCACCGTGGTCATCGCGCGGTGGGAGGGCGCGCTCGACCGAGAAAAAGCCCGCGAAGCGCTCGGCGAGTGAGTTGTGTGATGGCATCCAGGCGTCGCCGCGGTCGCTGTCGCGAACGCGGCGCGACAGCGCGGGCCGCGCAGCCTCGAGCGCTCGGTTCTGGGCGATCAGCGAGCGCGGCGCGCAGACTCTTCGCTCGATTCGCTAGGTGATGCTCGCTCGGCTTGCTGCGCGTCGTGCGGCTCGCTCGCGCCCTCGACGCGAACGCCGGTGGCGCTCGCGCTGTCCGCGCTCTTCGGCGGCGGCGCTGGAAGGGTGATCTTCTGCATGCCGATCGTGAGGAGCATGAACGTCGCTGCGATCCCCAGCCCGACGGTCGAGCCCATGAGCGCCGCCAACGCCGCCAGCGCCGCGCCTCCGATCGCCAGCGGGTATCCGCAGCCGGAGATCCACTTGTTGGGCGGCGCGCTCGAGAGGTGATAGCTGCCGTCGATCGGAGCGATTTCTCCTGCGAAATACCCGCGAAAAGGGCCGCCCTTCTGATCGGTCACGTCTCGCGTCAGCTCACCGACGAGCCAGAGCTTTTGCCCCGGCGCGAGCTCGAAGTTGAACTCTTGCTCGGCGCCGGACGCTGTCGTCACGACGCGCAGGAGCTTTCGGTCTGCGCCGACGACGTTGTTCACGACGATCTTCGCTCCTCGGGTGAGCGCGAGGCGAGGCCCGTCCTCGACCTCGACGATGATCGCCTCGCTGTCGAGCGTCGTGCTCGAAGTCATCGACTCGGGCGTTTCGAAGGACGTTCCGAGGTTCACCTTCGCGCCGGTGTCGTCGACGATGACGATGGGAAGCAGGACAGGGCCCTTCTTCCACACGCGCGTCTTTTGGCTCTCTGGACGAAGCAGAGAAGCCCAGAGCGCCTCGTGACGCCTGCCCTCGCGCTCGATGCTCGCGTGCCACCACGCGAGGAGCAGCGCGCCGACGAGCTTTGCGAGGAGCGCTGGATCCATCGTCGAGTCCGTGACCCCCCAACTCGAGAGCTAGCTTCGCTCGAACGAAGCCGCGATCACGCCCCGACGGGAGCAGGAGGAGGAGGAGGTCCCGGAGGCGCGCCCGGAGCGGTCGTGTAGAGCACGATCGCAGGGCTCCAGCTCGGCATTCCGTCGGTCCAGAGGAAGGTGCTCGCCGGGTCGGCGCCGCGTCGCGCGATTTCTCCGCGCACCGCGTCGGGGCCCGCGAGCTGAACGACCTCGCTGCCGAACTGCACGTGGTACGTGGGACCGCCGGGCGGTGGGGGCGGGGGCGCTCCCATCACGGGCGGAGGAGGAGGAGCCTTGCCAGGCGGATACGCAGCGGCGCCCGGAGCGACGCCGTGGAAGGCGCCCTGCACGCCCTGAGCGTACGCTTGCGCGACGCCGACGCCGACGCCGAACTGCGCCATCGCCGCGGCGGGACCGACGTTGCCGCCGCCCTGCGCCATGCCCTGTCCCGCGCCGATCATCGCCTGACCGGAGGCGTACGCGCCGTAGTTTCCGCCGGCGAGGTTCTGCACGTACTTCGAGTCCTGCGCGTACGTCTGGTCCAGCTTGTACTGGTTGGCCTGCGCCTGGTACGCGGCGGTCTGCACGCCGACTTGCGCCTTGGCCTGCTCGGCCTGCGCTTGCAGCGCGGCGCGCTGGATCGCGATCTCGTCTTGCTGAAGGCCGACCATCTGCTCGGCGACCTTCTGGCGCATCTCGTCGAAGCGCTTCAGGTCCTCTTCGGGCACGTCGATCTCGAGCTTGGTGACGCGCAGGATT
>LNFM01003829.1_pt1 | contig 28839 bp, 26 predicted proteins | sample 596031 | NCBI WGS metagenome assembly LNFM01 (sample SAMN04254537, study PRJNA301005) | activated carbon metagenome | isolation source: dual media filters at the Ann Arbor, Michigan drinking water treatment plant | place: USA: Ann Arbor
CCGCCGATCTGGTTGACGTAGAGCAGCGGCAGGCCGCTCTCGCCGATGCGCGCGACGATGGTGCTCATGCGCTCGTCGTAGACGCTCTCGCGATAGGGCGAGCCGTTGGGCACGATCAGCATCTCGGCGCCGGTCTCGGAGAGGGTCTCGACCACCTCCTCGCCCCAGATGTCCTCGCAGATCGGCACGCCGATGCGGACGCCGCGGACGTTGACCGGGCCGGGCAGGGGGCCCGGCGCGAAGACGCGCTTCTCGTCGAAGACCGAGTAGTTCGGCAGGTCGACCTTGAAGCGGATCGCCTGGATGAGGCCGGCATCGGCATGGACGACGGCGTTGTAGACGCGCCCGCCCTCGGCCCAGGGGGTGGTGACGAGGATGGCGGGGCCACCATCGGCGGTGTCGCGGGCCAAGTCCTCGGTCGCCTGGCGGCAGGCGGCCTGGAAGGCCTGCTTCAGCACCAGGTCCTCGGGCGGATAGCCGGAGATGAAGAGCTCGGAGAAGACGAGGAGATCGGCGCCTGCCGCCGCCGCGTCGGCGCGCGCCGCCCGCGCCTTGGCGAGATTGCCCGTGACGTCCCCCATGACGGGGTTGAGCTGGGCCACGGCGATGAGCAGCGAGGAGGGCGTCTGGGTCATGAGCGAGATGTAACGCGCGGGCGGCGGGTTCTCAATGCGTCGGCGGCAGGACCGGTCGGCGCGGGGCGCGGCCGCGGCACCGGGTTCGGTCTGCAACAGGAAGCAATCCGTTGCGCTTAACCGGGCAGTAACCTTGATGATTCATGAATGCTTCCCATCGAGCCCGGCTTCACGCCGCCGGGGCTCCCGAGGAGGCCGGCATGACGGCGCGTTCGAAATTCATCACGGGTGTGGCGGTGCTGGCGGCGTCGCTCGCCATGACGGTCGCCGGCCGGGCAGCCGACATGGCGCTGCGCGGATCGCTGCCGGTCCATGAGGATTCCGGCCCGAACTGGACGGGCGTCTATGGCGGTGTCCACGGCGGCATCGGCAGCATGACCGCCGACACCCAGGCCATGGCACGGCGCGAGGCCGAGCGCCTCCTCAACGGCCTCTACTACCTCAACCCGACCTCGGGCGTCGCCGCCCCGACCTTCATCAACGTCGATCCCGTGCGCGGCACCCCGGTCATGTTCGGCGTCTTCGCCGGCTACCAGGCGCAGTTCGAGGACGCGGTCATCGGCTTCGAGGTCGACTACAACCGCATCGCCCGCGGTGGCGGCGGCTCGCGGACCTGGACCCAGCCCTTCGCCGTCCTCTACGCCCAGACCGGCTTCACCGACGCCTTCTCGCAGAGCACCACGGTGAGGGCCTCGCTGACCGACTATTTCACCGCGCGCCTGCGCGCCGGCTGGGCCTATGGCCGCGTCATGCCCTACTTGACCGGCGGCCTCGCCATCGCCCGCGGCAACACCTCGGTCTCCTACCAGGCCGGCTACGAGCGCATCGACACGGATGCGTCCGACGCCGTCACCTGGACCCAGCCCTATGGCGACCTCGTCAATTCGACCCGCTCGTCAAACGGCGTGATCGGCTTCGGCTTCGCCCTCGGCACCGGCGTCGAGGCGCTGATCACCAACAACATCTTCGCCCGCGCCGAATACCAGTACCTGCGCATCCCCTCGCTCGGCGGCGTGCCGGTCACGCTGCACGCGGTGCGCGCCGGCGTCGGCATCAAGTACTGAGGCGCACAGTCCTCACGATGAAAAAGGCCCGCCCCGGGAACCGGAGCGGGCCTTTTCGTCGTGGGACGACGGGGCTCGGGCCTTACTCGGCGGCCTCGCGCACGGCGGGGCTGCGGTTGAGCCGCTGGCGCTTCAGCATCTCCGCCACCTTGAACGAGACCTCCAGTGCCTGCTCGGCGTTGAGCCGCGGGTCGCAGTAGGTGTGGTAGCGGTCCGACAGGTCGAGGTCGGTGATGGCTGCCCGGCCGCCGGTGCATTCCGTCACGTTCTTGCCGGTCATCTCCAGATGGATGCCGCCGGCATAGGTGCCTTCGGCCTCGTGGATGGCGAAGAATCGCTCGATCTCGCCCATGACGAGGTCGAAGGGGCGCGTCTTGTAGCCGTTGGCCGCCTTGATCGTGTTGCCGTGCATGGGGTCGCAGGACCAGACGACGGTGCGGCCCTCCTTCTCCACGGCGCGGATGAGCGCGGGCAGGTGCTTCTCCACCTTGTCGGCGCCGAAGCGGCAGATCAGCGTGATGCGTCCGGCCTTGTCCTCGGGGTTCAGCACGTCGATGAGCTTCAGGAGGCCGTCGGCGTCGAGGCTCGGGCCGCACTTGAAGGCGATCGGGTTCTTGATCCCGCGGAAATACTCGACATGGGCATGGTCGGGCTGGCGGGTGCGGTCGCCGATCCAGAGCATGTGGCCGGAGGTGGCGTACCAGTCGCCGCTCGTGGAATCGACGCGGGTGAGCGCCTCCTCGTAGCCGAGCAGCAGCGCCTCGTGGCTCGTGTAGAGCTCGGTGGTGCGCATCTCCGGATGGGCTTCGGGGTCGATGCCGCAGGCCCGCATGAAGTCCAGGGCCTCCTCGATCCGCTCCGCCAGGTGCCGGTACTTGTCGTTGGCCGGCGTGTCCTTGACGAAGCCGAGCATCCACTTCATCGCGTTGTCGAGATTGGCGTAGCCGCCATAGGCGAAGGCGCGCAGCAGGTTCAGCGTCGCCGCCGACTGGCGGTAGGCCATGGCCTGGCGCATCGGATCCGGCTCGCGCGATTCCGGCGTGAAGGCGATGTCGTTGATGATGTCGCCCCGGTAGGAGGGCAGCGTCACGCCGTCGATGGTCTCGGTGTCGGCCGAGCGCGGCTTGGCGAACTGGCCGGCGACGCGGCCGACCTTCACCACCGGCATGCCGCCGGCATAGGTCATGACCACGGCCATCTGCAGGAAAGCGCGGAAGAAGTCGCGGATGTTGTCGGCGCCGTGCTCGCCGAAGCTCTCGGCGCAGTCGCCGCCCTGCAGCAGGAAGGCCTCGCCCTTTGCGACTTTCGCGAGGGCCTTCTTGAGGTTGCGCGCCTCACCCGCAAAAACGAGCGGCGGAAAGCCCGACAGGCGCTTCTCAACCTCCGACAGCGCCGCCTGGTCCTTGTAGACCGGCACCTGCAGGATCGGTTTAGACCGCCAGCTCGACGGGCTCCAACGCTCGCCCATGACACTTCATCCTCTCGGTCACCCGCGCGAAAACCGCTTCGCGCGGAAAAGTGATCCCTCGCCCGGCGGCATGGCCGCGAAAGGGCAGGGACCGGCGCTTATACACGAGTGAAGGCCCGGCGGCGAGCGGGTCGGACGGGGGGCGGCTGCCCCGCACGCGCCGCGGAGCCCGTTTGAGACTGCGCGACCGCCTGGCGCGTTGCTTTGGTGCCCTGCCTGCTGTACCCCGCTCATCGGCCCTGACACGAGGCTCGACATGACATTCTCCCTGCGAAACGCCCTCATTTCGGCCGTCGCCGCTTCGGCGCTGATGCTCGCCATGCCCGTGCGGGCGCAGGCGCCCCATGCCATCGACGTCAGCGTCGACGAGGCCGCCTGCATCGCCGCTCCCGTGCCGGCCTGCACGGCCGAGCTCGCCCTCAAGGCGGCGTCCGCCGAGCCCGAGGGCTGGGCGGCGACCGCGGCCTTCGAGGCCTTCCTGCAGAGCGATCCGGACCTTGCGGCCCGCGAGCGCTGGATGGCGCGCTACGAGGCCTGGGCGCGGATCGCCACGGTCGACGGCATCAAGGAGCGCATCGTGCCGGTGCGCGCCGAGCACCTCGCCCGCAAGGGGGACTTCGCCGGCGCCTATCGCGAGCTCGGCCTCGACCAGCCGCAGCCCTCGGCCCTGTCGGAGCCCTCGATCCTGATCCTCGACGAGGCGCGCGCCGGCCGGATCGCCGACGCGCTGCCGCGGATCGACCGTCTGGTGGAGAGCGACAGCCGCGACGAGTTGCGGCTCGAGATGCTGGAGGTCGCGCTGGCGCGCGAGCCGGCCCTCGCCGACACCGTGGCCGGCCAGATCAAGGACCGCTTCTCCCGCCGCATGGCGCAGGCGCTGCAGGCCGGCGCCCGCGGCGACATGGCCATTGCCCGTTCCATCGACGAATGGGCGCGCGGGGCCCGCGCCAACCAGACCGCGCCCTTCGACGATCCCGACACCGCCCGCCGCGACAGCTGGGACATGGTTCTGCGGGGCGCCGTGGCCGGGGGCAATCTCGACGGTTTCCGCAAGGCGCTCGCCGCCCGCCCCGCCTTCAACTCGGCGGCCGACGCGGAATCGGCGAGCCGCATCCTGCGCATCCTGATGCGCGAGGGCCGCGCCGACTGGATCCGCGCCTTCGGACCCGCGCTGAAGCTGCCCGAGGACGAGACCGTCTCCGTGGACGAGGACATCGGCCCGATGCGCACGCAGCCCGCCGACAGGCTCCAGGCGGTGGCGGACGCGGCGGAGGCGACGGGAAGGGTGCGCGGAACCATCATCGACACCGCGGTGGAGATGCTGGTGGCGCGCGGGGCCGTGACCGAGGCGCGCGAGGTCTTTTCCCGCCTCGGACGGATCGACGAGCTCAACCGCGTCACCTTCGACCAGGAGCGCATCGGCGTCGTCTTCGAGACGCTCTGGCGCGCCGTCGTCGGCCGCGGCCCGAAGGAGGCCGTCGACGCCATGGCGGCGCGGATCACCTCGGAAGGGGCGAAGGCCTATATAGCCCGCGTGGCGGCGCTGGAGCAGCGCATGCGCGAGATCGCAGCGGGCAACAAGGGCGAGGAGCCGGCGGACGACGAGTGGGCGATCATGCTCGACATCGCGGTCGCTTCGGGAGACTCGGCGCTGATGACGAAGGTCGCGGCGGCGATGAGGGACCCGGGCCTGCGCTCCACCGCCTTCGTGCAGGTGACGAAGAACATGTGGGAGCGCGCGGCGCGCTGAGGGCGCCCGGGAGGGCATCACGCCACCTTAGGCAGGTCCGCACCCGCCCCTCGCTTTGCGAGGAGAGGGGGACTACGGCGTCGCGCCTCGCGGTCGACCGCGGTGCCAGGCACCGACGCCGGCGATTGAGCACGCGGTCAAAGTCCCCTCTCCTCGCAAAGCGAGGGGAGGGTGCGGGTGGGGCTCTTCTTGTCTCCCTGCCGCACCTCTCAGCCCTGCAGGCTCGCCCACATCTCGCGGTCGCGCTGGTCGGTCCAGATGACCGGCCACTCGATGCCGCTGGCCTCGTCATAGGCGCGGGAGACGTTGAAGGGCAGACAGTGCTCGTAGATGGCGAAGGACGCGAACTTCGGGTCCATGGCCGTGCGGCAGGCGTCGAAGGCCTGTTTCAGTGACAGGCTCCTGGCGACGCTGTCGGCGACGGAGCCGTAGAGCGTCGAGAGGAAGTCGCGCGTCAGGCGGATGCCGTCGGCCACCATGGCGGGGGTCGTGAGCGCCGCGCCGCGGCCCGGCACCACGGCCTTCGGCGCCAGAGCCTCGATGGCGTCGAGCGTCTTCGGCCAGTCCCTGAAGTGGGCGTCGCCGCAGTAGCAGGCCGAGTGATATTCGACGAGGTCGCCGGTGAAGGCGACGGCCGAATCCGGCACCCAGGCGATGGTGTCGCCGGCCGTGTGGCCGCGGCCGAGATGCATCAGCTTCACCTCGCGGCTGCCGAGCCAGACGGTCATCTCCCGCCCGAAGGTGACATCGGGCCAGGTGAGGCCGGGCGGAATGGATTCGGCGCCGGGAAAGAGCCGCGGGAAGCGGCCGATCTCGCTCGCCTTGTCCTGCTCGCCGCGCTCGACGATGAGGCCCCGCGTCGCATCGGAGGCGATGACGGTGGCGCCCTCGTAGGCCGAGGCGCCGAGGACGCGGACCGCGTGGTAGTGCGACAGCAGCACGTAGCGGATCGGCTTGTCGGTGACCTGGCGCACGCGCGCGATGACGTCCGCCGCCATGGCCGGGGTCGCCTGGGCGTCGACGACCATGCAGGCGTCGTCGCCGACGATGATGCCGGAGTTGGGGTCGCCCTCGGCCGTGTAGGCGTAGAGGCCCTCGCCGAGCGCGTCGAAGGACACGGTCTTGGGGCCGAGGTCGGCGGTTGATGCGAAGGATATGGACATGAAGGGGCTCCTGCGGAGGGCGCGCGCGGGCGCCGCTCAGTCGTGATGCTTGCGAACGATCTGGTCGATGGCGCCGAAGATCGAATGGCCGCCCGCATCCTTCATCTCGATGCGCACGGCATCGCCGAAGCGCATGAAGGGCGTCTTCGGTGCGCCGTCGCGGATGGTCTCCACCGTGCGCATCTCGGCAATGCAGACATAGCCGAGGCCGCCCTCGGCGATGGGCCTGCCGGGGCCGCCGTCGGCGTCGCGGTTCGAAACCGTGCCGGAACCGACGATGGTGCCTGCCGAGAGGGCGCGCGTCTTCGCCGCGTGCGCGATGAGCGTGCCGAAATCGAAGGTCATGTCGACGCCCGCCTGCGGCTTGCCGAAAGGCTCGCCGTTGAAATAGGCGAGCAACGGGAGGTGCAGCTTGCCTTCGACCCAGGCGGCCCCGAGCTCGTCGGGGGTGACGGCGACCGGCGAGAAGGCGGTGGAGGGCTTCGACTGGAAGAAGCCGAAACCCTTGGCGAGTTCGGGCGCGATGAGGTTCCTGAGGCTGACGTCGTTGGCGATCATGACGAGGCGGATGAGGCCGCGCGCCTCGTGCGGCGTCACGCCCATCGGCACGTCGCCGGTGACCACCGCCACCTCGCCCTCGAAGTCGATGCCGTGGGCCTCGTCAGGCAGGGTGATCGGATCGCGGGGACCGAGAAAGGTGTCGGAGCCGCCCTGGTACATGAGCGGGTCGGTCCAGAAGGACGGCATCATCTCGGCGCCGCGCGCCTGGCGCACCAGCGCGACGTGGTTCACGTAGGCCGAGCCGTCGGCCCACTGGTAGGCGCGGGGCAGGGGGCTGGCGCAATCGTGCTCGTGGAAGCGGAAGGAGGGCACGGAGCCGAGCTCGAGCTGCTCGGAGAGATCGACGAGGCGGGGATGCAGCCGCTCCCAGTCGTCGAGGGCCGCCTGCAGGGTCGATACAACCGGAAACGCATCGGTTGCCCGGGTCAGGTCTCTGGAGACGACGACGAGCCGGCCATCACGGCCGTGCTTGAGGGATGCGAGCTTCATGGCACTTCTTCCCGGAAAATCGGTTCTGAGTCCGGGCTTGCCTGCCCGGTCCGGTATCAAAGCCTGTTGCGGATCGCTTGACCAGCGCCTTGCGACATCCCGCCACCCACGCGGGTTGTCTTATCTTTGTCGCGTTGCGAAACGGTTCGCCAAGCGATACGCTCCGTCAATGGACTGCAATCGATTCCTTGTCCAAAGCCATTTACTGAATTGACGCTCTTCCATAGGGAGCACACATGGACGCCCGTCTCGCGGACAAGTCCTCCATTTCCGATGCCAAGCTCGAGCTGGATTCGTTCCTGCCCTACCGGCTGAACGTCCTTGCCAACGTCGTCAGCCAGGCCCTTTCCGGGATCTATGCCGAGCGCTATGGCCTCGGCATCCCGGAATGGCGCGTCATCGCCACCCTGGGGCAGTTCGGCTCGGCGACGGCCAAGGAGATCGGCGCCCACAGCCACATGCACAAGACCAAGGTGTCGCGCGCCGTGGCCAGCCTGACGCGGCGGCGTCTGGTCCAGCGCCGCATCAACCGCCAGGACCTGCGCGAGGCCTTCCTGTCGCTGTCGCGCGAGGGACAGCTGATCTACGGCGATCTCGTGCCGGTGGCCCAGCGCTTCGCCGCAGACCTCAGCGAGGGGTTCACGCCGCACGAACGCGACCAGCTCGACCTCCTCCTCACCCGCCTCACCGAGCGCAGCCGGCGCATGCTGGACGCGGAGGACGTGCCGCAGCCGGTCTGCGACTGAGGCGCCGGATCACAGGCTCCGGGCGAAGCCGGCGACGGCGGCATTGAAGGCCGCCGGGTTCTCCAGGTGCGGGGCATGGCCGGCACCCGCGATCGTCACCGACCCGCCGCGCGGCGCGGTCTGCGCCAGCCAGCCGGCGACCGCCGGCCTGTAGAGCCGGCTGTCGGCTCCGGCGACGGCGAGGAGCGGGACGGGCAGCCTCGCGACGGTGCCGCGATGGTCCGCCTGCACCAGCGAGCGCCAGAAGGCGGCCATGACGGCGGGGTCGCCTGCGGCGATCGTGGCGGTCGCAGCGGCGACCCGCGGCGAGGTCTCCTCTCCGGCCGCGAACATGGCGCGCGCGATCCGCGGGGCATAGAGCGGCCAGTTGCCCTCCATGCGGTCCGCCGCCTGCAGCGCGGCCGCGAGGTCCTGTCCGCCTGCGAGGCCGTGCGGCCAGTCCGGCGCATTGGCGACTTTCGGGCTCATGTCGACGATGACCAGGCCGGCGATGCCCTTCGCGCCGCGGCGGGCGAGATGGTCGAGGGCGACGGTCGCGCCCATGGACCAGCCGACGAGGATCGCGCCGTCGAGGGCCGTCCGCGCCAGCAGGTCGCCGAGCGCATCGGCGAGGCCCGCCATGCTGGCGGGAGTCGATCCCAGCGGGTGGTGGCCGTGGCCGGGCTGGTCGGGCGCCAGAACGCGGAAACCCTCGCCGGCGAGGATCTCCTGCCCGGCGAAGAAGGAGCGGTCCACCGACCAGCCGTGGAGGAAGACGAGGGGGCGCCCGCAACCGATGTCGGTGAGCGTCACGCCGGGAGGTGACGGCCGGGTCATCCCCGGTCCCCGGCGACGAGGGTCCGCAGGACGTGCTTCTGGATCTTGCCCGCCGCCGTGCGCGGGAAATCCTCGACGAGGGTGATGTGGCGGGGAACCTTGTAGCCGGCGAGGCTCGCGCGCGCATGGGCGCGAATCTCCTCCACAGTCGCCGCCGCGCCCGGGCGCAGCAGGATGACGGCATGGCCGACCTCGCCCCAGACGGGGTCGGCGACGCCGAGGACGGCGGCCTCCAGCACGGCGGGGTGGGCGTGGAGCACGATCTCCACCTCGGCCGGATAGACGTTCTCCCCGCCCGAGATGAACATGTCCTTGATGCGGTCGACGACGTAGTAGTAGCCGTCCGCGTCCTGCCGCCCGACGTCGCCCGAGCGCAGCCAGCCGCCGGGAGCGAAGGCCCTCGCCGTCGCCTCCGGTTGATTGAAGTAGCCCGGGGTGATGCCGGGGCCGCGGAACAGCAGCTCGCCGGCCTCGCCCGGCGCCACGTCCTCGTCGCGGAAGTCGACGATGCGCACTTCGGCGAGGATCTGCGGCTTGCCGACCGAACCGATCTTCTCCGCGGCGTGGGCCGGGTCCATCAGGAAGAGGGTCGGCCCCGTCTCGGTCATGCCCATGCCGTTGCAGACAGTGACCCCACGGGCGGCGAAGGCACGCAGCATCGGTTCGGAGATGGGCGCGCCGCCGCAGCCCCAGTGGAGGACCGACGTGAGATCCGCCGTCCCGAAGGCGGGGTGAAGGCTCAGCGCCTGGTAGACGGCGGGAACGCCGAAGAACAGCGAGAGCTGGCCGCGATCGATGAGGTCGAAGACGGCGCCCGGCTCGAACTTCGGGATGATGCGGGAGGTGCCGCCGGCGATGAAGAGCGGCAGGGCGTGCAGGTTGATGCCGGCGGTGTGGAACAGGGGCAGGTAGTTCAGCGTGTCGTCGCCGGTGCCCATGCCCGTCGCCTGCTGGATGTTGACGGCATTGGCGAGGCACATCCCCGGCGTCTGGATCACCGCCTTGGGCCGGCCCGTCGTGCCCGAGGTGTAGAGCAGGTACCAGATGCGGTCGGTCTCCAGAGGGGGCGGTGCGCCGGGGGCGGGATCAACCGCTGAGCGCTCGTCTTCGTAGCCGGCGAAGGAGAGGATCGGCACCAGTCCTTCCAGCTCCGCCGCCAGAGGCGCCGTGGCTTCGTCCGCCAAGAGGAGACGCGCGCCGCAGTCGGCGAGGATGGGGCGGAGCTCCGCGGGGGTCAGGCGCCAGTTGAGCGGCACGAGGACGAAGCCCGCCCTGGCGCAGGCGAAGAGCAGCTCGAAGAAGGTCGTGCCGTTGTGGCAGAGGACGGCGACGCGGTCGCCGGGTTCGAGGCCGCGCGCGGAGAGGAAGGCAGCACCCCGGCCGACGCGCTCGTCCATGTCCGCGAAGGTCACCGAGCGACCGGAGACCACCTCTTCGAAGGCGACGGCGTCGGGGCTGAGCTCGGCGCGGCGGCGGCAGAGATCGGGGATCGTCTTCATCGGTGACCTCGGGTGGCGGGCCGGCGGCTGTGTCAGGCCTTGGCGCGCCTCGCGGCGCGCGGGCCGATGCCGTGGGCGACGAAATCGTAGGCGGCTTCCGCCGCCGCATCGAGTGGGCCGTCCTGGTCATAGATGGCGTAGCGCCGGCCGACCATGTCGGTGACGCCCATGAGGGCCCAGGCGCGCACCTCGGCGTGTCCCGGTGCGATTTCGCCGCGGGATTCGGCCTCCTCGAGCCCGACGCGATAGCCGGCGGCAAATTCCTCGTAATAGGCGCGGTGGATGGCCGGATCGACGAACTGGGATTCGGCGACGACCCGGTAGAGGTTGGGGTTGTCGCGGACGAACTGCAGGAAGGCGCGGATGCCCAGGCGCTCGGCCTGCATCCGGTCTCCCGCGCCGGCGGTGGCGAGGGTCAGGTGATGGCGAAGGCGCCGGCCCATGCGCAGGACGAGCTCGCGCAGCACCTCCTCCTTGGAGCGGAAGTAGAGGTAGAACGTCCCTTGCGCGACCGCGGCCTCCGCCGTGATCGTGGCGATGGAGGCGTCGGAGAAACCGCGGGCGCCGATCTCGCGCTCGGCGGCGTCGAGGATCTTCTGCCGCGTGCGTTCGCCGCGCTGGGTTTTGGGCGCCGGCAGGGGCCCTGCCGGATGGAGGTTGCTCATGGCCTGTCCGTGGCGTTTTCCCGTCATCGGCCCGTCGCCACCCGGCTTCAGACCGCTTCCCGCTTGACGCGTTTGTGGGACGAAGCTAGCGTCACATGAAACATGACTCAAGTGTCAGTTTGAGAATATGGATCAGGGAGGATCCCATGCTGAGGAAAACGCTGGCGGTGGCCGCCGCCTCGCTCGCAATGGCCGTGACGTCCTTCGCCGGCAGCGTCGCCGCGCAGACGCGGGACGTGAAGATCTGCCTCATCGCCGGCCGCACCGGCCCGCTGGAAGCCTATGCGAAGCAGACCGAGGTCGGCTTCATGATGGGCCTCGAATATCTGACGCGCGGCACCAACACGGTCGCCGGCATGCGCATCCAGGTCCTCGTCAAGGATGACCAGCTGCGCCCCGATCGCGGCAAGGCGCTGCTGGAGGAATGCTACAACGACGACGGCGCGGCGCTCGCCGTCGGCACGACCGGCTCGCCGGTCGCGCTCGCCATGCTGCCCGTCGCGGAAGAGGCCAAGAAGATCCTCATCGTCGAGCCGGCGGTGGCGGACTCGATCACCGGCCCGCGCTGGAACCGCTACATCTTCCGCACCGGCCGCTCGTCCTACCAGGACGCGCTGGCGGCCGCCGCCTCGATCCCCGAGAACGAGGACGTGTTCATCGGCATGATGGGTCTCGACACCGCCTTCGGGCGTGACGGCGTCGCCGCCTACAAGGCGGCGCTCGCCGCCATCCGGCCGCGCGCCCGCATCGTCGCGGAGGAGTTCGCCGCCGGCAACACCGCCGACTTCACCCCCTTCGCCGAGCGCCTGTTCGCCGCGCTGAAGGACCGTCCCGGCAAGCGCATCATCGGCTTCATCTGGGCCGGCGCGCATCCGATGGCGAAGTTCGTCGACATGAAGCCGGAGCGCTTCAACATCGCTCTCGCCCCCGGCGGCAACATCCTTCCCGCCATGAACGCCTGGAAGGCCTTCGCCGGCACCGAGGGCGGCATCTACTACTACTACGACTTCCCCCGGAACCCGCTGAACGACTGGCTGAAGGCCGAGTACCAGAAGCGCCACAACGCGCCACCGGACTTCTTCGTGGCGGGCGGCTTCGCCGCGGCGGCCGCCGTGGTGGCCGCGCTCGAGAAGGCCGGGTCGACCGATACCGAGAAGCTGATCGCCGCCATGGCCGGCATGACCTTCCAGACGCCGAAGGGACCGATGACCTTTCGCGCCGAGGATCATCAGGCGCTGCAGGAGATGTATCATTTCCGCATCCGCCCCAACGGCCGCGACAACGACATGCTCGACCTGGTGCGGACCATCCCCGCCTCCGAGATGCCGCTGCCGATCACCAACGGCCGTCGCACCAACTGACGCGCACAGGGCCGCGGCCGGGGACATCTCCGGCCGCGTCCTTCTTCGGTCCCGGCGCATGGCGCTATCGGTCGCGAGCCTCGAGGGACGCCCCCCGTCGTGCCGCGCCCCTCGGTTGATCTCTTCCGCCCGCCAACAAAGCCACATCGCCCATGCCGCCCGTCCTCGAAACCCGCGACCTGACCATCCGCTTCGGCGGCCACGTCGCCGTCGACGGCGTGTCCTGCGCCTTCCATGCGGGGACGCTGACCGCCATCGTCGGGCCGAACGGGGCCGGCAAGACCACCTATTTCAACCTGATGTCCGGCCAGCTCGCCGCGACCTCGGGCCAGACGCTGCTCGACGGCGAGGACATCTCTGCCCTCGGCGCGGCCGGGCGGGCGCAGCGCGGCATCGGCCGGGCCTTCCAGATCACCAACCTCTTCCCGAACCTGACGGTGGGGGAGAACGTGCGCCTCGCCGCGCAGGCGCGCGGGCGCGCGAAGGCGAGCCTCCTCTCCCTGTGGTCGAGCCACCGCGACTGGATCGCCAAGGCCGACCACTATCTCGAGGAGGTGAACCTCTCCGGCGTGCGCGACACGCTCGCCGCCGCCCTGCCGCACGGCGACAAGCGCAAGCTGGAGGTGGCGATCATGATGGCGCTGGAGCCGCAGGTCTTCATGTTCGACGAGCCGACCGCCGGCATGAGCGTGGACGAGGTGCCCGTCATCCTCGACCTCATCCGCAAGCTGAAGGCGGACGGGACCAAGACCATCCTTCTGGTGGAGCACAAGATGGACGTCGTCCGCTCCCTCGCCGACCGCATCGTGGTGCTGCACAACGGCCGGCTGGTCGCCGACGGCGAACCGGCCGCGGTCATCGCCTCGCCGGTGGTCCAGGAGGCCTATCTCGGCCAGGCGCCGAAGGCGGCGGAGGCGACCCATGGCTGAGCCGCTGCTGACCCTCGAGGGCGTCCACACCCATATCGGTCAGTACCACATCCTGCAGGGCGTCGATCTCGTCCTGCCGAAGGGCGGCATGACCGTGCTGCTCGGGCGCAACGGCGCCGGCAAGACGACGACCCTGCGCACCATTATGGGCCTGTGGAAGCCGTCACGCGGCACGGTGACCTTCGAGGGCCGTCCCATCGGCGGGCTGCCGACCCCGGACATCGCGCAGGCGGGCATCGCCTATGTGCCGGAGACCATGGCGGTCTTCGCCGACCTGACGGTGGCGGAGAACATGGTGCTGGCGGCGCGGTCCGGCCCCGTCGATCCGGCGCGGCTCGACTGGATCTTCGGCCTGTTCCCGGCACTGAAGAAGTTCTGGCAGTTCCCCGCCGGCGTCCTCTCCGGCGGGCAGAAGCAGATGCTGGCCATCGCCCGCGCCATCGCCGAGCCGCGCACCCTCATCCTCATCGACGAGCCGACCAAGGGCATCGCGCCCGCCATCATCGAGGCGATGATCACGGCCTTCGCCGAACTGAAGCGCGAGACCACGATCCTGCTGGTGGAGCAGAACTTCCGCTTCGCCGCGAGCCTCGGCGACCATGTGGCGGTGATGGACGACGGGCGCATCGTCCACCGCGGCGCCATGGCCGATCTCGCCCGCGACGAGGCCCTGCAGCAGCGGCTGCTGGGACTCTCCCTCGACACGCATCAGTGAGGCCTCCATGACCGCCGCACCCGCCCCGGCCTCCCCCTCCGACACGCTTCCGGCCATCCGGCACGATTACCTTCCGATCCTGCTGCCGGTGGCGCTCTCCGCCCTGGCGCTGCCCTTCGTCGGCAATCCCACGACCTGGGTGACGCTCACCGTGGCGGCGCTCGCCATGGGCATGATGATCTTCGTCATCGCCTCGGGCCTCACCCTCGTCTTCGGCCTGATGGACGTGCTGAACTTCGGCCACGGCGCCTTCATCGCGGTGGGCGCCTACATCGCCCTTTCCGTCCTGGCGCTGCTGTCGGGCTGGGTGCAGGCGGATTCGCTCCTCTGGAACCTCATGGCACTGGGGCTCGCCGTCACCGTGGCGATGGTCGGCACCGGTCTCCTCGGCCTCGCCTTCGAGCGGGTGATCGTCCGGCCGGTCTACGGCCAGCACCTCAAGCAGATCCTCATCACCATGGGCGGGCTCATCGTCGCCGAGCAGCTCATCCACGTGATCTGGGGTGGCGACCAGAAGGCCATGGCACTGCCGGCGGCGCTGCGCGGCGCGGTGGTCATCGGCGAGGTCGCCATCGAGCGCTTCCGAATCCTGACCGTCGCGGTCGGCCTCGTCGTCTTCGCCGCCATGCTGATCGTCCTCAACCGGACCCGCATCGGCCTGCTCATCCGCGCCGGGGTCGAGAATGCCGAGATGGTCGAGGCGCTCGGCTACCGTATCCGCCGACTCTTCGTCGGCGTCTTCGCCGTGGGGTCGGCGCTCGCCGGCCTCGGCGGCGTGCTCTGGGCGCTCTATCGCGAGACGCTCACCGCGGCGATCGGCGGCGACGTGATGGTGCTGGTCTTCATCGTCATCATCATCGGCGGGCTCGGCTCGGTGGGCGGCTGCTTCATCGGCGCCATCCTGGTGGCGATGATGGCGAACTACACCGCCTTCCTGCTGCCGAAGGTGGCGCTCGCCTCCAACATTCTCCTGATGGTGGCGATCCTGATGTGGCGGCCGCAGGGCCTCTATCCCGTGGCGAAGAGGTGAGGTCGATGCTGAACACGCTCCTGTCCGGCGACTATCCGCGCAGCCGCATCCTCACCGGCGTCCTCCTCGCCATCGTCCTCGGCCTCGCCTTCGCGCCCTTCCTGTTCTCGGGGGCGGCGGCCATCAACACGGCCGCGAAGGTCTGCATCTTCATCGTCCTCGTGGCGAGCTACGACCTGCTGCTGGGCTATACCGGGATCGTCTCCTTCGCCCACACGATGTTCTTCGGCATCGGCGGCTACGGGGTCGGCCTCGGCCTCTACGCCTTCGGGGCGAGCTGGGGCGTCCTCGCCCTCGGCATCCTCCTCGCCCTTCTGGTCGGCGTGGTGCTCGCCTTCCTCATCGGGCTCCTGTCGCTGCGCGTGCGGGCGATCTTCTACGCCATGATCACGCTCGCGGTGGCCTCCGCCTTCCTCATCCTCGCGACCCAGTTCTCCGAATATACGGGCGGCGAGGACGGCCGCTCCTTCTCGGTGCCGCAGGTGCTGCGGCCGGGCTACCGGCTCCTGGACCAGCCGGTCTTCGGCACGGTGATCAACGGCCGCGTGCTCGCCTATTACCTGGTCTTCGCCATGGCGGTGACGCTGTTCCTGCTGGCCCTCAGGGTGGTCAACTCGCCCTTCGGCCGGGTGCTCCAGGCGATCCGCGAGAACGACATGCGCGCCGAGGCGCTCGGCTATCGCGTGGTCTACTACCGCACCGTCGCCAATTGCCTCGCCGCCGGCATGGCCGTGCTCGCGGGCGCCATGAGTGCGATCTGGCTGCGCTATACCGGCCCCGACACGACGCTCTCCTTCGCCATCATGCTCGACATCCTGCTGATGGTGGTGATCGGCGGCATGGGCACGCTCTATGGCGCGGTGGTGGGGGCGACCCTGTTCATCGTGGCGCAGAACTACCTCCAGAAGCTGATGGGCACCGCCTCCGCCGCGACCGAGGGCCTGCCGCTGCTGCCGAAGCTGCTGCATCCCGACCGCTGGCTGCTGCTGCTCGGAATCCTCTTCGTGCTCAGCGTCTATTTCTTCCCGACGGGGATCGTCGGACGGCTCCGCGGCAAGTCTGGCTGATCCGTCGCAGCCGGCTCCGCAGCGGGCCGGGAACCAGAGGCCGCCACGCGGGTTTTCCGGGCATCGCATTTCCAAGGAGGATCGTGGCGATGAACTGGGACCGCGTCGAAGGCAACTGGAAGCAGCTCAAGGGCAACATCAAGGAGCAGTGGGGCAAGCTGACGGACGACGACCTCGACGTCATCGCCGGCCGCCGCGACCAGCTCGAGGGCAAGCTCCAGGAGCGCTACGGCTACGCCAAGGACCAGGCGAGCAGCGAGATCGACACCTGGTACAACAGCCGCAACTGGCTGCCCTGATCCCTCCCGACCGAGAAGTAGGCCTCTGGTCCACGTCCGTGGCAGGAGCGTCCAAGCCCGTCAGGCTCGCCTGGCGGGCTTTTCGCATTTCACGACCAGGGTTTGTTAATCAACCGGTCCTATGACACCACATCGGACTTGACGCGCGGCTGATAAATGATAAATATCCAAAATCATCAGTCGTAATTCAAAAGGTATCATGACCAACCGGGCCCGCTTCACCGCCGACGAGACGCGCGAGCGCATCCTGGCTGTCGCCGAGGAGCACTTCCGGCGCGTCGGCTATGCCAAGACGGCGATTGCGGACCTCGCGGGCGAGCTCGGCATGAGCCCGGCGAACGTCTACCGGTTCTTCCCCTCCAAGTCGGCCATCTGCGAGGAGATTGCCCGGCGGCTGCTGGACACCTGCAACGAGGTGCTCAGGGAGATCGCGAGTGAGCGCAGCGTTCCGGCCGAGGAGCGTCTCACGCGGATGACCATGACGCTGCACCAGTTCAACAAGTCCCAGTTCTTCGACGAGCGCCGGCTCTACGACATGGTGGAAGCCGCCATGACCGAGAACTGGCACGTGGTCAAAGCGCATCTCGAGACCCTCGTCGCCCTCTTCGCCGAGGTGATCCGCGACGGCATGGCGGCCGGCGTCTTCGTCGTCCGGGATCCGGTCGAGGCCGCGCTCTCCTTCAAGCAGTGCCACGCCAGCGTTTTTCATCCGACCCTGATCGCCCATTGCGCACTCGACAGCGACCTCGACGCACAGACGAGCCGCCTGACCCAGTTCGCCATCCGCGCCCTGAAAGCCTGAGGACCACGTCATGTCCATCGCTACCGGCTCTCGCCTCTTTCCCGCCCTGGCCAGCGGCCTGATCGCCCTGGCGCTCGCCGCTTGCACCGACGGCAACGCCCGCACCGACGCCAAGCCCGAGGATGCGGCTCCGCGCGCCGTCCGCGCCGAGACGGTGGTGTTCAAGCCGCGGGTGCGCGAGCGCAGCTTCGTCGGCACGGTACGGCCGCGCATCGAGAGCGATCTCAGCTTCCGGGTGAACGGCAAGGTGTCGGAGCGTCTGGTCCAGCAGGGCCAGCGTGTCGTGCAGGGCCAGCCCCTCGCCCGGCTCGACGCGATCGACCTCAACCTGCAGATGCAGCAGTCGGTGGCCGAACTCCAGGCGGCGGAGGTCAACCTCGCCGCGTCGGTCGCCCAGGACAAGCGGACCCAGGACCTGCGCGCCGCCGGCTGGGCGACCCAGGCCACCCTCGACACCCAGCTCGCCAAGACCGCGGACGCCCGCAGCCGCGTCGACCGCGCCAAGCGTGCCCTCGACCTCGCCGCCAACCAGCTCGCCTATGCGACGCTGGTCGCCGACAGCGACGGCATCGTCACCGCCACTCTGGTCGAGCCCGGCCAGGTGGTGCTGTCGGGCACGGCCATCGTGCGTCTGGCCCGCTCCGGCGAGCGCGAGGCCGTGGTGGCCATTCCCGAGGCGCTGATGGAAGACGTGCGGCGGTCCACGTCCGCCCGGGTCTCCCTGTGGTCGAACGCCGAAAAGACCTATCCCGCCACCCTGCGCGAACTCGCCGCTTCGGCCGATGTCGCAACCCGGACCTTCCAGGCCCGATACACCATTCAGGACGCCGACGACGGCGTGGTCATCGGTATGACCGCGACCGTCACGGCTGGCGAGCCCGCGTCCGCCCGCGTGGCTCGCCTCCCCATCTCCGCGCTCTACTCGGAAGGGCGCGGCACCTCGGTCTTCGTCGTCGACGAGGCCTCCGGCAAGCTGACGCTGAAGCCGGTGACCGTCGCCGGCTACGACGGCCGCGACGTGCTCATCTCCGAGGGCATCTCGGACGGCGAGAAGGTCGTGACGCTCGGCGTGCACAAGCTCGATGCGAGCCAGCGCGTGCGCATCGTCGACGGCCGCTGAGCCCATTCCCCGAATACGACGGTCCGCCCGGCCCGTCGGCATCACTCGACCCGACCCTCCCGAGCGGAGCGACGACCCATGTCCGCCCACGACAGCCACGATCCGCACCTGACGAAGGGAAACTGGTCCCACTGGGCCGTGACCCACCGCCCGCTGGTCCTCTTCGCCATCCTCATCGTCATCGTGAGCGGAGTGATCTCCTACATGCGGCTCGGGCAGGCGGAGGATCCCTCCTTCACCATCAAGGTGGTGACGATCACCATCGCCTGGCCGGGCGCCACCGCCCAGGAGATGCAGGACCAGGTGGCCGAACGGATCGAGAAGAAGCTGCAGGAACTGCCCTATTTCGACAAGGCGCAGACCTACACGAAGCCCGGCTTCTCGGCGATCCAGATGACTTTCCGGGACAACACGCCGCCCCGCGACGTGGCGCAGCTGTTCTACCAAGTGCGGAAGAAGCTCGACGACCTGAAGTCCGACCTGCCGAGCGGCGTGGTCGGCCCCGCCGTCAACGACGAGTTCGGCGACGTCGACTCGGTGCTCTACACCCTGACCGGCGACGGCGCCTCCTATGCGGACCTCAAGGCCATCGCCGAGCGGCTGAAGAGCCACATGCTGCGGGTGCCGAACGTCACCAAGGTCAACATCTACGGCGCCCAGGACGAGCGCATCTTCGTCGAGTTCAGCCACGCCAAGCTGGCGACCCTCGGCGTTTCCGTCTCCACCATCTTCGACAGCCTGCAGAAGCAGAATGCCGTGACGCCCGCCGGCACGATCGACACCGGCTCGGCCCGCATCCCGCTGCGCGTCACCGGCGCCCTCGACGGGGTGGAGGCGGTGGCCGCCATTCCCGTCGACGTCAACGGCCGCATCTTCCGGCTCGGTGACATCGCCACGATCTCGCGCGGCTTCGTCGACCCGCCCACCTACCTGATCCGCCAGGAAGGCCAGCAGGCGCTGCTCGTGGGCGTCGTCATGCAGAAGGGCGCCAACATCACGGCCCTCGGCGAGGAGCTGGACAGGGCCCGCGAGTCGTTCCGCGCCCAGCTTCCGGTGGGCATCGAAATGGGCCAGATCGCCGACCAGCCGCACGTGGTCCGCGAGGCGGTGTCCGAGTTCAAGACCTCTTTCGTCGAGGCGCTGGCCATCGTGCTCTTCGTCTCCTTCGTCTCCCTCGGCCTGCGGACCGGCATCATCGTCGCGCTGTCGGTGCCGCTGGTGCTCGCGGTCGTCTTCACGGTCATGTACCTGATCGGCATCGACCTGCACCGCATCTCGCTGGGGGCGCTGATCATCGCGCTCGGCCTCCTGGTCGACGACGCCATCATCGCGGTCGAGATGATGGTGGTGAAGATGGAGCAGGGCTGGGACCGCATCTCGGCGGCCGCCTATGCCTGGACCTCCACGGCCTTCCCCATGCTGACGGGCACGCTCGTCACCGCCATCGGCTTCCTCCCCGTCGGGCTCGCCAATTCCTCGACCGGTGAATATGCCGGATCGATCTTCTGGGTCGTCGGTCTGGCGCTGATCGTCTCCTGGTTCGTGGCGGTGCTGTTCACGCCCTATCTCGGCTACGTGATGCTGCCGGATTTCCGGGCCCTCGAGGAGCGCAAGTACCAGCGCGCCGTGAAGCGGGCGGAGAAGCGCGGAAAGCCGATCCCGCCGAAGCCGGACCACACCGACGCTCACGCGCTCTACAACACGCCGACCTACCAGATGCTGCGCCGTGTCGTGCGCTGGTCGATCGACCACAAGATCATGGTGGTCCTCGCCACCGTGGCCATCTTCGCCGGCTCGCTCGTCGCCTTCACCCGCGTGCAGCAGCAGTTCTTCCCGATCTCCGGCCGCCTGGAGCTCTTCTTCGAGATGCGCCAGCCGCAGGGCTCGTCGATTTCCGCATCGCTGGACACCGCCAAGCGCGCCGAGGCCCTGCTCAAGGGCGACGACGACATCCGCACCTTCACGACCTATGTCGGCCAGGGCAGCCCGCGCTTCTGGCTCGGCCTCAACCCGCAGCTGCCGGACGAATCCTTCTCGCAGATCGTCATCCAGGCGAAGACGCTGGAGGGCCGCGAGCGGGTCAAGGCGCGGCTGGAGAAGGCCTTGGCGGAGGGCGCCCTGTCGGAAGCCCGCGTCCGCATCGACCGCTTCAGCTTCGGCCCGCCGGTCGGCTTCCCGGTCCAGTTCCGCGTCGTCGGCAGCGAGACGCAGGCGGTCCGCGACCTCGCCGTCAAGGTGCGCGAGATCATGCGCGCCAATCCCAACACCCGTGATCCGCATCTCGACTGGAACGAGCAGTCGCCGTCCGTCAGGCTCGTGGTGGACCAGGACCGCGCCCGCTCCCTCGGGCTCAACGTGCAGGACGTCGCCCAGACCCTGCAGACCCTTCTGACCGGCGTGACCGTGACGACCATGCGCGACCGCACGGAGAAGGTCGAGATCGTCGCCCGTGCCGTTCCGAACGAGCGCGTCGATCTCGGCCGCATCGGCGACCTCACGATCATCGCCCGCGGCGGCGTGCCCGTGCCGCTCGCCCAGGTGGCCCGCATGGAGTTCAACCAGGAAGACCCGATCCTCTGGCGGCGGAATCGCGAGCTGTCGATCACGGTGAGGGCGGACGTGACCGACGGCATCCAGCCGGCGGTGGTGTCGGGCCAGGTCGAGGAGGCGCTCAAGGACCTCAAGGCCTCGCTGCCGCCCGGCCTGCGCATCGAGGTGGGCGGCTCGGTGGAGGAATCGAGCAAGGCCAACGCCTCGCTCGCAGCGCTCTTCCCCGTCATGGCACTGGGCATGCTGACCGTGCTGATGATCCAGCTCCAGTCCTTCTCGCGGCTGCTGCTGGTCTTCTGCACGGCGCCGCTGGGGCTGATCGGCGCCTCGCTCGGCCTCAACCTGCTCAACGCACCCTTCGGCTTCGTCGCCCTGCTCGGCCTCATCGCCCTCGCCGGCATGATCATGCGCAACACGGTCATCCTCGTGCAGCAGATCGACGAGAACCGGGAGGAGGGCCTGTCGCTGTACGACGCCATCGTCGAGGCGACCGTCCACCGCTCGCGCCCGGTGGTGCTCACGGCCATGGCCGCCATCCTCGCGATGGTCCCGCTGGCGCGCTCGCTGTTCTGGGGGCCGATGGCGATCACCATCGGCGGCGGCCTCTTCGCCGCGACGCTCCTGACCATCCTGTTCCTGCCGGCGCTCTATGCCCTCTGGTTCCGCGTGCGGAAGCCCGAGCCGAAGGCCGATGCCTCGGCCGACGTCACCACGCCGCCCGCGGGCGCCCTGCCGCTCGCCGCGGAATGACCGCGGCGATCGCCGGCATGGTCTGGTCTGCCGCCCGTCAGGGCGCGAAGATCAGGAAGACGTAGGTCGCGAAGAGCACGAGGTGCACGAGGCCCGCCAGGATGTTCGTGCGCCCGCCGCCGAAGGTGACGATGCTGACGCCGAAGGTGAGCACCAGCAGGACGACGTGGCTGCTGTCGAGGCCGAGGCTGAGGGGCTGGGCGAGGACGATCGCCACGGCGCCGACCGCCGGGATCGTCAGTCCGATCGTGGCGAGCGATGAGCCGAGGGCGAGATTGATGCTCTTCTGCAGCTGATTGCGGCGCGCGGCGCGCAGGGCCGCGAGGCTTTCCGGCAGCAGCACCATCATCGCCACCAGCAGGCCGATCACGCTGATCGGCGCGCCGATCGCCGCGACACCGATCTTCACCGTCTCGGCGAAGTGCTTGGCGAGCAGAACGACGCTGACGAGCGCCGCGAGCAGCAGCAAGACGCTCGTCGCCACCTCCCGATTGGAGGGCATGTGGGCGTTGTCGTCCGGCGTCGACAGGCCGTCGTCGGACAGGAAGTAGTCCCGGTGGCGGACCGTCTGCACGTAGAGAAACATGCCGTAGAGCACGACGGTGATGGCGGCGATGAAGGCGAGCTGGACGATGGCGTAGGCGCCGCCCGGCGCGCTGGTCGTATAGTTCGGCAGGATGAGGGTGAGCGTCGCCAGCGGCATCAGCACGACGAGATAGGCGCGGGCGCCGGAGATGTGGAAGCCCTGCTCGCCGTGGCGCAGGCCGCCGAGGACGATGCAGAGGCCGACCAGTCCGTTGCACACCACCATGATCACCCCGAGGATCGTGTCGCGGGCAAGCGTCGGCGAGCCGTCGCCCGCGAGCATGATGGAGATGATCAGCGAGACCTCGATCACCATGACCGCGATGGTCAGCACGAGCGTGCCGTAGGGCTCGCCGGTGCGGTGTGCGACGACGTCGGCATGGTGGACGGCGGCGAAGACGGCGGCGCCGAGGATGGCGAACTCGACCACAGGCCAGACGGTCGCCGAGGCGGGGACGGACTGTACGAGACCCGGGAAGGCTGTGGCCAGAACCGCGACCGAAAGAGCGACGAGGGGAGTGACGAAGGCGGTCGGGTGGCGTCTGGCCGGCATGCATCCTGTCCGTGTGCTGAAAGGGAGCCGGCTCAGCTCGACCGGCGGCCCTTACCAACGCACGATGCCGGGAATCGATACCGTCGAAGAGATGCGGCGCGTCGCCGCTGGTCAGTCGCCGGCTGCTGCGCGCATCGCCGCGATGTCCGCGAGCGAGGGCAGGCTCGCCTCGTTGCCGAGGTGCTGGATGGAGTGCGCCGAAGCCGCGCGTGCGAAGCGGAAGTGGTCCTCCCACTCGCCCTCGGGGTTGGCGAGATAGGCGTAGCAGTAGGCGCCGTGGAAGATGTCGCCCGCACCGTTGGTGTCGACGACCTTGCTGCGGGGCACCTTCAGCGCGGCCATCTCGCGCTTCTCACCCGTCGCGTCGATCCAGACGATGCCACGCTCGCCCAGGGTGACGGCGCCGATGCGGCAGCCGCGGGCATGGAGATAGGTCAGCATCTCGGTGGGCGTGAGCTCCATCTGCTCGCAGAGGCGCTCGGCCACCACGGCCACGTCGATGAACTCGAGGAGCTCCTCGGTGTTGGAGCGCAGGCCCCCGCCGTCCAGCGAGGTCAGGATGCCCTTCTCGCGGCAGGCCTTCGCATAGGCGATGGCGGCGTCGGGCTGGTGGCCGTCGAGATGCAGCACGCGGCACCCATCCAGATAGAGCGTCGGAAAGGGATGCAGATAGGCGTCGTCGCGGGCGCGGACGATCGCGCGCTTGCCGTTGTTGGGAATGACGAAGGACAGCGAGGAGCGCTTCACCGGCCGGGGATGGAGGTTCACCTCGTAGCGGGCGGCCATGTCGGAGAACATGCGCCCGAGCCAGTCGTTGGCGTGGGAGGTGAGGAGGTCCGGCCTCACCCCGAGCTTGGCGCAGGCGAAGGCGGCGGTGACGGCGTTGCCGCCGAAGGAGACCGAATAGTCCTTCGCGACCACCTTGTCGTCGCCCGTGGGAATGGTGTCCGCCAGGAGCGTGACGTCGATGTAGGTCTGTCCGATGAAGAGTGCGTCCATGCCCGATGCTCCCAGGTCTTTCCGGCCAATCTGTGGTCGGGGACCAACCCGGGCGACCCCGCTCCGGGTTCCATGCGGCGGGAGTAGGCGGGCATGTGGGCGCCAGCGCTCAGAGAAAATCCTCGCGCAGGGGCGTGAAGGTGTCGACGAGTTCTCCGGCCTCCAGCGCGAGGACGGAATGGACGACGTCGGTCGGCACGATGAAGCTGTCGCCGGCGGAGAGGGTCGCGGTGCGCTCGCCGATCGTCACCGCGAAACGGCCGCTGGCGACGAGCGTGCACTGGATGTGCCGATGGTGGTGCGGCGCCCCGACGGCGCCCTTCTCGAAGACGACGCGCACCATCATCACGCTCTCGTCGTAGGTGAGGATCTTGCGTTTCACGCCGCCGCCGAGATCGGTCCAGGGCGCCTCGCCGTCGGTGAGGAAGATGTCGGTGCCCCGGCTCATCGCAGCGCCCCCATCGGCACCATGTCCATGTCGGTGAAGTCCTGGTTGTCGCCGCCCATGGCCCAGATGAACGAATAGGCCGAGGTGCCGCAGCCGGAATGGATCGACCAGGGCGGCGAGATGATGGCCTGCTCGTTCCCGACCACGAGGTGGCGCGTCTCCTCCGGCTCGCCCATGAGGTGGAGGACGCGGGCGTCGGTGCCGAGCCCGAAATAGAGATAGGCCTCGCAGCGCCTGTCGTGAACGTGGCTCGGCATGGTGTTCCAGACGTTGCCGGGCTTCAGCGTCGTCAGGCCCATGACGAGCTGGCACGACTCGACGCGGCCGGGGATGATGTACTGCCTGAGGGTGCGGGTGTTGGCCTGCTCCTGGCTGCCGAGTTCGAGGGCGTTGGCGTCCGCCTCGCGCACCAGCACCGTGCGATGGCGGGCGTGGGCCGGGGTCGAGAACAGGTAGAACTTCGCCGGCTCACCGGCATCGTCCGACTCGAAGCTCACCGTGCCGGTGCCCATGGCGACATAGAGCATGTCGCGCGGGGCGAGGGGGAACGCTTCGCCGTCGCAGACGACGCGGCCGGGGCCGCCGATGTTGCAGATGCCGAGCTCGCGCCGGGCGAGGAAGGTCGCCTGCCCCAGCGCCTTGTGGGTCTCCAGCGCGAGGGGACCTGCCACCGGCATGGCGCCGCCGATGACGATGCGGTCGACATGGCTGTAGGTGAGCTCCACCGTGTCGGGGCGGAACAGCTCCTCGACGAGGAATTGGGCGCGGAGCGCGGTGGTGTCGTACTGCCTCGCGGCTTGCGGGTGCGAGGCCTGGCGGACGGCGATGGGCATGGCGAACCTTTCGGCGGACGGTCAGCGGAAGAGGGCGGGGAGCCAGAGCGAGAAGGCGGGCACGTAGGTGATCAGCAGCAGGACCGCGACCGAGGCGCCGTAGAAGGGCCAGATGGTCTTCATGCTCTCGCCGATCGACACCTTGCCGATGGCGCAGGCGACGAACTGCACCGATCCCACCGGCGGCGTGTTGAGGCCGATGCCGGCATTGAGGATCAGGATCACCCCGAAATGGATGGGGTCGACGCCGAAGGCCTTCACCACCGGCAGCAGGATGGGCGTGAGGATGATGATCATCGGCGCCATGTCCATGAAGGTGCCGAGGAAGAGCAGGATGACGTTGATCAGCAGCAGCATCATCACGGGGTCGTCGGTGATGCTCTTCATGAAGGCGACGGTCTGGGCCGGCACCTGCAGGAAGGCCATGAGCCAGCCGAAGGCGGCTGCCGTGCCGATGACGAGCAGGACCATGGCCGTGGTGCGCACGGCGCCGAGCGTCGCCTCGACGAAGTCGGTCCAGCTCAGCTGGCGATAGACGAGGACGGTGACGAAGAGGGCATAGACCACCGCGACGCAGGAGCTCTCGGTGGCGGTGAAGACGCCCGAGCGGACGCCGCCGAAGATGATGGCGATGAGGATGAGGCCGGGTGCCGCCACGACGAGAGCGCGCGTCACCATCAGCCAGCCGGGGAAGGTTCCGGTGGGATAGCCGCGCCGGCGCGCGACCACATAGGCGGCGATCATGAGTGCGCCCGCCAGCATCAGGCCGGGCACGATGCCTGCGGTGAAGAGGTCGGCGATGGACAGGTTTCCGCCCGCCGCCAGCGAATAGATGATCATGTTGTGGGAGGGCGGGATCAGCAGCGCGATGATCGCCGCATTGGCCGTGACGTTGACGGCGTAGTCGGCGTCGTAGCCGCGCTTCACCATCTGCGGGATCATCAGGCCGCCAACCGCCGAGGCGTCCGCCACGGCCGAGCCGGAAATGCCACCGAACATCGTGGAGGTGAGCACGTTCACCTGACCGAGGCCGCCGCGCAGGTGGCCGACGAGGGCGGCGGCGAAGGCGATCAGCCGTTCGGCGATGCCGCCGCGGATCATCAGGTCGCCGGAATAAATGAAGAACGGGATCGCCATCATGGCGAAGGCGTTCATGCCGGAATTCATCTGCTGGAAGACGACGACCGGCGGCACGTCCATCCACAGGACGGTCGCGAGCGATGCGACGCCGAGGCAGAAGGCGATCGGCATGCCGATGAGGAGCAGCAGCGCGAAGGTGCCGAAGAGAATGGCGAGTTCCATGGGATGCGTGCTTCCGCTCAGATCTCTTCGGGGCCGTGGGCGACGGGCAGGGTCTCGTCGGTTCCGGTGATCACCATCAGCAGGCGTTCCGCCGAGAACAGCGTGATCAGCGCGCCGCCCACCGCGATGGGGACGTAGTCCCAGCCCTGGCTGATGCCGATCATCGGCGTCATGGCGCTCCAGGTGCCGGCGGCGAGCTGGGTGCCGAAGCCGAGCATGGCGAGTCCGAAGCCGATGAGCAGGACCTCGGTGATGAGCTTGAGCACGAAGCGCAGCGGCGGCGGCGAGGCGGCGAGGCCGATCTCGAAGCCGATATGCCCGCGCTCGCGGACGCCCGTGGCGGCGCCCAGCAGGATGAACCAGCTCATCAGCAGCAGAACGGCCGGCTCGGTCCAGGTGGGCGTGTCGTTGAGGACGTAGCGGCCGAAGATGCTCCAGAAGACCAGGACCGTCATGAGCACGAGCCCCACGCCCGCGACGAGGAGCGCGGCGCGGCTGAGCACGGCCGTGACGGGGCGCATACGGGAAACGAGGGCGTGCATCGGCAGGGGCTTTCGCCGGAGAGGCGGATGGGTGGACCCGCCGCCCCGGGGCGGCGGGCCGACGTGCGGCACGTGGGGCGTCAGGTGACCGCCTGGATGCGCGCCACCAGTTCCTTCATCTTCGCGTCGGTGACGAAACGGTCGTAGACCGGCTTCATCGCGTCGATGAAAGGCTGCTTCTCGACGGTGTTGATCACCGCGCCGCCGGCGCGCACCTTGGCCTCCGAGGCCTTTTCGCGGGCGTCCCAGAGCTCGCGCATCTTCGCCACCGATTCCTTCGCGGCGGCCCGGACCAGCGCCTGGTCGGCGGCGTTGAACTTGTCGAAGGAGCGCTTCGACATGACCAGCACCTCGGGGCTGAGCGAGTGCTCGGTAAGCGAGTAGTACTTGGCGACCTCGAAGTGGCGGGTCGATTCGTAGCTCGGCCAGTTGTTCTCGGCGCCGTCGATGACGCCGGTCTGCAAGCTGGTGAAGACCTCGCCGAAGGGCATGGGCGTCGCGTTGGCGCCGAGCGCCTGGACGAGGGCGACGAACATGTCCGACTGCTGGACGCGGATCTTCATGCCGCGCATGTCGGCCGGCGTCGTGATGGCGCGCTTGGAATTGTAGAAGGAGCGCGAACCCGAATCGTAGAAGGCGAGGCCGACGAGGCCATGGGCGGAGAAGTCGCCGAGGATCTGGTCGCCGATCGCGCCGTCCATCACCGTGCGCATGTGGGCGACGGAGCGGAAGATGAAGGGCAGGGAGGGGATGTTGGTGGAGGCGATGAGATTGTTGAACGGCGCCATGTTGATGCGGTTCATGTCGATGACGCCGAACCGGGTCTGGTCGATCGTGTCCTTCTCCTGGCCGAGCTGGGCGGAGTGGAAGACGTTGATCTTGATGCGGCCGTTGGTGCGCTGCTCGAGGAGCTGGCCCATGAATTTGACGGCTTCGATGGTCGGATAGCCGTCGGGGTGAATGTCGGTCGATCGCAGGGTGACGGTGGCCTGCGCGGCTGCAGGGCGGCCGAGAACGGCGGGGCCGGCGACGAGGGCGCCGGCGGTGGACACGAAGGTGCGGCGTGTCAGCATGGAGATCCTCCCGGGTGGAAACGGAGTTCCCTTCTTGGTGGGGAACGTTTCGACCGGAGCCTTGCGAAATGCGGGCTTCCCGGTCGTGGCCAAGTCTAGTATGCACTTGTATGGAAGTTCAAGAGGAAACGGGGCGACCGTAACGATGACCATCGCACTCCTCGAAACATCCCCGCCGCGCATGCAGGAGAGCGCTGCCGCGCGGGTCGAGCGCGAATTGCGCGCCAGCATCATCGACCTGACCATCCGGCCGGGTGAGAGGCTGTCGGAATCGGAGATCGCCGAACGCTTCCAGGTGTCGCGGCAGCCGGTGCGCGAAGCCTTCATCGCGCTGATGCGGCAGGGCCTGGTGGACGTGCAGCCGCAGCGCGGGACGGTGGTGGTGAAGCTGTCGGTCCGGCGCATGCTGGATGCCCGGTTCATCCGCGAGGCGATCGAGGTCGCCATCGTGCGGCGCGCCTGCGAGCGGTTCGACGCCCATTACCGGGATCGCGCGGCCTCGCTGATCGAGGCCCAGGAGACCGCGGCGCGGGCCGGGGACCATCTCGGCTTCCAGCGCCTCGACAGCCTGTTCCACATCACCCTCGCCGAGGGAGCCGACTGCGCCGAGGCCTGGAGCGCGGTGGAGATGCAGAAGGCGCACATGGATCGCGTCTGCGCCCTGACGTTGCACTCACCCGGCTCGATGGGCCCTCTGGTGGACCAGCACCGGGCGATCCTGAACGCCATCGAGGACGGCGACGGGGAGCGTGCGGTGGCGGCGATGAGCCATCACCTGTCCGAGATCCTCCGGGCGGTGGCGGGGCTGGATCTCGCCCACGCCGAACTCTTCGAATAGCGGGATATCAGCGCCCGGTCGCCCGCTCTCGCGTAGGATGGGAGCCGGCCGGCGGGGGTGCCGGGATCGACGATCCCCAGGACCGGGGCGCCTGCGGCAGCGCCTGACGGCGGCGGCCGAAGAAGCGCTGGAACAGCGCGGCGGAGCCGAGGATCAGCGCCATGCCGATCAGCCAGGTGACCGTGAC
>LNFM01003830.1_pt1 | contig 28839 bp, 28 predicted proteins | sample 596031 | NCBI WGS metagenome assembly LNFM01 (sample SAMN04254537, study PRJNA301005) | activated carbon metagenome | isolation source: dual media filters at the Ann Arbor, Michigan drinking water treatment plant | place: USA: Ann Arbor
TCACCGGCCCGAGGCTGGCGGCACGCGTGCCCCTTGTGTCGTTGCCGAAGATCGCCGCCAGCCGCGCCCGGGCATAGGCACTGTCGGGGATCAGATTGGCCGACTGTCCAGCGCATGTGTGGGTCGTGTCGCCCGACTTCTGGGTCGCGTTGCCGGCCACGGTGTTGGCGCCGGTCTTGCGCGACCAGTCGACCTCAGCCGGCGCGATCGGCCGGGACAGTGCGGAGTCCTGGAAGCCGAGCTGGGCACAGCCGGCGACGGCCAGGATCGCGCCCAGGATCATCGCGGTGAACAATGGAGAAGGCTTCATGGGCGGCTTTCCCTCCTTCCCGGCGGAACGGACGGCAAGGTGTAACGCGGGCCTGTGTCCGCTTTGTGGCCCGGCCCCCGCCGCCCTTGCGCTGGGTCAAGGGCGGCCGCCCGGGATCGACTAGGCTTGGCAGAATTCAGAGGAGCGCGTGCAGCCAGCCATGAAATCTATTTCCGACAAGGCCGAAGTCTCGGTCGATTTCCCCGACAAGACCTACATGGGGTCGTTCGGGCGGGAGTCGTCGTTCGACGTGAAGGTGGAGCCCGACGAGGTGCTGCTGCGCCTGGTGCGCGCCGGCGCCGAACGGCGCGAGATCGCCGTCCACCTGCACTATTACCTGCTGGCCGACATCCTGAAGGAGATCGGGCAAGGGCTGGCGGGGCACGATTTCCTCGACGAGTCGCATCGTGCCGCCCTCGTCGACGGGGTGGCGGCACTGGCGGCTTCCCTCAAGGCGCCTGCCTTGCCCAAGGGCCGCAAGAAAAAATAGGGACGGCGCAAGAGCCGGGAGGCAGCAGATCCGGGGCAGGCGTTCTGCCGTATCTTTGGCAATGCCATCCCGGAGCAGACCATGCCGCGACCACGCCTCCTCCTGTGCCTTCTCCTGCTGTCGCCAGGCGCCGGCGGCGCCTTCGCACAGGGCCAGCCGGCCGCCGACCCCGCCGCCTCGCGGGCACGCTGCGCGCAGCTCGTCGAATTCTGGGACCGCTATGCCGGCAACAAGGGCGAGGGCGGCGGCAGCATGGACATGCCACGCAAGTCCGCCATCGCCGATTGCGCGGCGGGCCGCACCGATGCCGGCATCCGCACGCTGGAGGACCTGTTGCGGCGCAACGGCTACGCGGTGCCGGCGCCGTGAGCGACGCATGATCAGCCGCCGCGCCATCCTGCTTGTTCCCCTGTCATGCCCGGCGACGCTCTTGCCGCCCTTCGCCATCGCGTGGAGCCAGACCCTGGTTAAGCCCTCCCCCATCATCGACGATCTCTCCGATCCCACAGGCCTGTCAGCGCTGGGCACACGCTGGCAGCTCCTCACCGACCAGGTGATGGGGGGCGTCTCGCGGGGCGCGCTCAGCCGCGAGGAGGTGGCGGGACGGCCAGCCCTGGTCATGCGTGGCGACGTACGGCTCGAGAACAATGGCGGCTTCGTCCAGATGGCGCTCGATCTTGCCCGCTCCGATGCGGCCGGCGGCGGCACTCTCGATGCCGGAGCGTGGCAGGGACTTGCGATCGATGTGCATGGCGCGCCCCAGGCGTACAGCCTGCACCTGCGTACCACCGACCTCGAACGGCCCTGGCAGTCGTACCGGCAGGGCTTCGCGGCGCGGCCGGAATGGCAGCGGCTGCGGCTGGCCTTTGCGGATTTCGCGGCCCATCGCACCGAGGCACCGCTCGACCTGACGCGGCTGCGCCGGCTTGGCATCGTGGCCATCGGCCGCGCTTTCACGGCCGACCTCGCCGTGGGGGGCGTTCGTTTCTACGGCTGACCCTGGCGGCCATCCTTGCAGCAGGACAAGCCGAATGGCGTAACGCGGGCCTGAATTCCTCCTGCAGCGATCATTGCCCGTTAGAATTGAGCACGCAAAAAGCAACAGTCGCTACGTCAGGCGAAGGCGGCAAACACCTCGTCGATCGCCTTCAGCTGGTTGCCGGCAGCCGAGGACGGCACCAGGATCGGCGTATGGACGCCCGCGGCGCGCCAGGCGGCGACGCCCTCGCGCACCTTCGCCGCCGGCCCGAACAGCGTATTGTCGGCCAGCCACTTGTCGGTGAGATGTTTCGGCACGTCGTCGCGGCGCCCCTCGGCGATGGCCTTCTCGATCGCGTCCATTTCCTCGATGTAGCCGGCTTCCCTCCAGTAGTTCCGGTAGTTTGGCAGGAAGGCGTAGTTGGTGAGCGTGCGCCGGTTCACCGCCCGGGTGGTCGCGACGTCATCGCCGATGCAGGTCGGGATCATGTTGCCGATGAAGAAGCCGGGGTCGTTGCGCTTGGTCGCGGGGAGTGCCGCCAGGGATTCGGCCATGTGCGAGAGCGACGCGTTGGCGAAGATCACGCCCTCGGCCAACTCGCCCGACAGCGCCACCATCTTCTTGCGCAGTGCCGCCACGATGACCGGCGGCAGGGGGCCGAAGCTGTCCTGGGCGCGGTACTTCTCGATGAAGGCGCGCGTGTCGGCCAGCGGCTTGCCGGGCGTCACGCCCATCCGCACATGCGACGGGCCGTGTGCGATGCCGATGCCGAGGCGAAACCGTCCGCCCGAGATCTCGTGCATCATCGCGGCACTCTGGGCAAAATCGACCATGGTGCGCTGATAGATCGGCGCGATGGCCGTGCCGAAGGGAATCCGCTCCGTCTGCCACGACAGCGCCTCGCACATCGACATGTTACCCATCGGGCTCGGCACGTAGATGCCCGCGAAGCCGCGCCGCTCGGCCTCCTGGCTGAGTTCGATGGTGCGCCGGCGGCGCCCTGGCATGGCGATCAGGCAGAGCGCGGGAAGCGGTTCGGACATGGCGGCGTTTCCTTCGGCTGACATTTGCCTCGCCTTTGTATCTCAACCGGGCGCCGGATGATCTAGACTGATCTTCACAACACAGCAGGAGACGACGGAATGAAGATCGATTTCACGGGCAAGAAGGCCATCGTGTGCGGCGGCTCCAAGGGCATCGGGCGCGCGATCGCCCTGGGCTTCGCGGCCGCCGGCGGCGACGTGTCGATCTGCGCCCGCGAGCCCGGCTCACTCGAGGCGACGCGGGCGGAGATCGCCAAGTTCGGCCACAAGGCCCATGCCGCCAGTGCCGATCTTTCCCAGGGCGATGCGGTGCGCGGCTATGTGCGCGCGGCCGTCGACGCACTCGGCGGCTGCGACCTGCTGATCAACAACGCCTCGGCCTTCGGCTCGTCGGACGACAACAAGGGCTGGACCGACAATCTCGCCGTCGACATGCTCGCGATCGTGCACGCGACGCAGGAGGCGCTGCCGGCGCTGAAGAAGAGCCAGGGCAGCGTGGTGAACATCTCCTCGATCTCGGCTCTCCATCCCGCGGCGCGGCAACCGCCCTACGGCGCCATCAAGGCGGCCGTGATCCACTACACGATCACGCAGGCCGCGATGTACGCCAAGAATCGCGTCCGCGTGAACTGCATCGCCCCGGGCTCGATCGAGTTTCCCGGTGGCGTCTGGGACCGGCGCAAGACCGCCAACGACCCGCTCTACAAGAATACGCTGGCCTCGATCCCGTTCGGCCGCATGGGCACGCCGGAAGAAGTCGCCAATGTGGCGCTGTTCCTGGGCTCGCCTCTCGCGTCATGGGTGACCGGCCAGGCCATCGCGGTGGCGGGCGCGCAGGGTCTCTAGGAACGGATGGGCGCGCCGGCCGCGGAATTGCCCGGCCGTGCCTTACTTCTTGAGGGAGCCCGCGCCAGTGAAGACCGCCCCGGCAGCATCGGCGACGATGCCGACCAGGAACTCGACCTCGTCATCGTCGAGGGCGACCAGGCGGTTGTCGTAGCGCACGGCCAGATCGCCCTCGGGCGTCGATCTGATCTTTACATAGTCGACGCTGAATTTGGCCTGAAGCGGAGTCGCGATGAGATCAGGCGTTACCTTGATGTAGGCTTTCTTGGCGACAACCGCGCTGACACGGTGGTCGCGTCCGCCAGAACGATGGCGACGGGAAACTTTCCCCTGTTCTTGCCGTTGGCCCAGACGAAGAACCCCACGACGTCCTTGCTGGGAAGCCGCTCGTACGACAGGCCCGAGTCCCTGATGTACTTCTCGAGCGCGGCGGCAAGTTTGTCCGGATGGAGCCGCCGGCCAACGCCCGCGTCAAGCCGGACCCGACCGGCTTCAAGGAAAAGACCCGCGCGCGATGAAACGCGACGACCATATGCTCGCCTTCCAGGACACAAGGCGATTCCAACGGGAACGCCGAAGCGATCCATCGGGGCCACGGTCCAGGGGCGTGGCCGAGAGTCGCTCAAGCCGGCCTGGAGGATCCAACCGGCACGAGTTCGCCCGCGGACAAGACGACAATCTCGCCCTCCGCGAGCTGCCGCCAGTGTCCCGCGGTCACGGGGACGCTGGCCAACAGCGCCATGTCCTGCGGCCCGTCCTGCGATCCGTCCTGCGCTTCGCCTGCGTGGTGGCGTTCGGAAGCGTGAAGGGTGATCCCCGACTCGGCATGCGCATCAGTAGTACCCTTTGCGTCATGGTGTGAGCCCGCGCGATGGCGATGGCGGACCCACAGGCCTGGCGGCGCCACGATGCCGTCGGCCTGGGTGCGACGATGGCTGTGGCCGAAGACGAACTCGCCATCGCTGTAAAGGAAGTTGGCGATACCGAGCGGGCGCATCTCGGCCGCGAAGTCCTTGATGACGGCCAGCCGCGCTTCCAGTGACGGGATGGCGGTGCGCTCCCAGAGCGGCGCGAGACGCTCCAACAAGAGGCAGCAAGCAATTTCCGAATCGGTCTCGCCGACGGGCTGGAAGCGATGGGACGAGGCATCGAACAGGGCGGCGATATCGGCGAAACCGCCGTTGTGCGCGAACAGGTGCATGCGACCACCCAGCTCGCGCGCGAAGGGCTGGGTGTTGGCGTGCGTGTTGGCGCCGACAGTGGCGCGGCGGATGTGCGAGATCAGCAGCCGGGTCGACAGTGCGCGGCGCTCGATAAAGGTTACCCAAGGACTGTCGCCCGCCGGCTCCGGCTCCTTGTAGAGGCGGATGTCGCGGCCTTCATGGAAGGCCACGCCCCAGCCGTCGACGTTCAGGCCATCAGGTGCGCCATGGGTGGCAAAGCGCTTCAGCGAAAAGCTGGCGCGGGTCGGGTGGCGGCTGGAGAGGCAAAAGAGCTCGCACATGGCGGCGACGGTAGCACGGCGCGGAGGCCGGGGCTCACCGCCCAGGAGCACCATTGATATGGCGATGCCATGCGCCGAGCTTCGCCGCGAGATCGTCGACATGCCGGGTGATGCAGGTCGCGTGATCGCCTCTGACGCCTTCGTGGTTAAGATCACCGGCCAGCGGCCGCCACACGTCGGGAGAGAACTCCGCCTTGTCGGCCATTTCCTCGCTGAGCAGACACTGCACCTTGGCATCGATCCGCGGTGGCAGGTACTTCGACATGGCGTCGAAATAGAGGACACGCAGCGTGGACGCCGATCCCGGTCCGTGGACGGTGAAGTGCCGGTTGCCGATCCGGCGCATCACCCTCCGCAGGATGGCGCCGTCGCTGTTCAGCACGCGACGCGCCAGCACCCAAGCGAGCGGCATGCCGCCCTCCCACAGCCGCTCGCCCGCCGCCCTGGGCACGATCCGGCGCAACGCCCTCAACGTCCCGGCGATGGCGCGGACCGGGGACCGGGCGTTGAGGGAGAAGCTGTCGATCAGGGTCACGCTTTTCACGTCGCGGCCGATGGTCTGCAATTCGTGCGCCACCGCCCAGGCAGTGAGGCCGCCATGGCAGAAGCCGGCCAGGCAAAAGGGACCCTCCGGCCAGGCCTCCAGCAGGTGCGGCAGGCAGGCGCGCGCCATCTGCTCGATCGTCGCCACGCCCGCCGCCTTGTCGAGGTTGGAATGGACGACGAACACCGGCGCTTCGCTGCCCATCTGCTCGGCCAGCCGCGGCGCGTAGAGGCCGAGGCCGTCGAAGTCGCCGTGGAAGAGGAACAGCGGCGTGCCCCTGCCCTCGCTTATCCGGCTGACGAGCTTGCTCTCGGCCTTCACGCCGCGGACCAGCACCTGGGCGAGCCGTCGGATGGAAAGCTCGGCATCGATATCGGCGAAGGAGATAGGGCGGCCAGTGATCGCATCGAGCTCCAGCAGCATTTCCGTCGCCAGCAGAGAATCGCCGCCGATCTCGAAGAAGTCGTCGTCGATGCTAATGTCCGTGCGTTGCAACCACTTGTGCCAGACATCGGCGATCAGGATCTGCAGCGGCTCTACCGGCGGCTCGATCCGGCGGGTCCGGCCGGCCCAGGTGGCAGAGAGCCGCGCTCGCGAGATCTTGCCCGTCGCGCCAAGCGGCAGATCCGGCACTACCGCGACCTGCCTTGGCATCTGGACGGGTGCCAGCCTGTCGCGGAGGAAGGCGAGCAGGTGCGAGGAAGTCGCCTCCGCCCCCGACTTCAAGGTCACCGCGGCGCCGACGATTTCGCCCAGGCGCTGATGGGGTACGGCGAAGGCGGCAGCCTCGCGCACAGCCGGATGCCGCAGCAACACCTTTTCTACGTCGTAGGGAGAAATCTTCTCGCCACCGCGATTGATGATTTCCCTGGTGCGCCCGACGATTGTCAGGAAGCCATCGGCGTCGACGCTACCCAGATCACCGGTAGCCAGCCAGCCGTCCTGAAGCCCGCCCGGCGGAGCTTCGATGTCGTCGAGATAGCCCGGCATCACGCTGGGGCCCCGCACGACGACCTGGCCCACCTGGCCGGCCGGGAGGAAGGCTCCGCCGTCTTCGCGGATCGCCAGTTCGCCCGCGGGAACACGGCCCGCCGTCCCCGGCCGCGCGTCGTCCGTCGCGAGCGAGGGTGCGGTCATCATGCCCGCCTCGGCGAGACCATAGAACTCCCGGACTGGCACGCCGAGCAAGGCTTCCAGTTCGCTGCGCACCGGTTCGGGAAGATACGATGCGGTCGACAGCACGAAGCGGAGGGAATGCCGGACCTGCCCGGCCGGCAGGGTTCGCATTTTTTCGAGCACGGCCGTCAGGAAGGCCGGCGCCGCCGTGATCCAGGTCGGCCGGAACGCGGCGACCCATCGATCGAAGTCGTGCGGATTGGTCGTAGTAGGCATCACAACGCTACAGCCGACCAACAACGGCGCCAGCAGGGTCGCCTTGAAGCCGGCGTTGTAATAGATCGGCAGGATGCAGAGGGAGCGGTCGGCCGGCGTCAAGCCGAGCCATCGTTCCATCTTCTCCGCCATCTCGATCAGGTTGCCGTGAGTCACGGGAACACGCTTGGCGACACCGGTCGTGCCGGAGGTCCTGAAGACGACGGCCACGGCGTCGCCGTTCACCGGTCCAGGGCGTCGCGGGCGGAGAGCTGGACGGAGTTGCCGAAGCTCGATGCCGTCGAACGACGAGTCAACCGCGGAGACCTGGAAGAGCGCGCAGCCATCCCCAGCCTTGTCCACCCACGCCGGCATATCCGTCCCGTCCGCGACGATCAGAGCATCGAGTCGCAGCTGCGATACCTCCGTCTCGAGATGGGCCGCGGAGAGATTGGGATTGATCGGCAGCATCGTCGCGTTGCAGCAGACGGCAAGGCTCAGCAGAGCGGCCTCAGGACAGCGCGGCAGTGCGATGCCGACCCGCGACGACGGGCCGATGCCGGCGGCCAGCAGCTGCTCGCCGATCCACCGGACATGGCGATCCAGCGCCGCGAAGGTGAGCGGTTCAATTCCCTCGCACAGCAGCGCGATCGCGTTCGGATCGCGCCTGCCATGATGGGCAAGAACTTCACCGACGAGCGGCATCGGTCATGGGGAAAGAAGCGGCGCCCCAACGCCGCTCGCGGTGAAGAGGGCTACCACCCTCAGCAATCCCAGGGCTCGACACGGAACCTTTGGTTTCACGACAATCTCGCTTGGTGAGCTTGAGCCTACGCCGAGCAACAGATTAGGTTTCCATCAGAGCGAAACGACGCTACGCAAATTTGTCAATAATAACAGGAACCGATGGCGATTGCATCGATCGATGCACCCGCTTTCGCCGACCGCGAAAGGCATCTGACAGACTATCAATGCGAAAGCGTCGCTTCACGCGAGATGCGGACCGCGCGCGCCCGCCGATGGAACGACCTGTCGAACGGCTATCCGAAAGTTTGTACCGCCTCCATCGATCGTCGCAGACCAAGGCGGCGGCAGCGCAAGCTGCAAACAAAACGCGCTGCGCAAAGGGCCGAGGCAGCAAGTAATATTGCAATGCAACGATATCCGGCGGATTTTCCGGTGAACCCCGGTACCTGGCGGCGCTACATGCCGACGTGACAGACATCGCGGAATTCAACGCCAAGGGGGGAGAAGCGCGGCCGACCCTCTCCCCAGCGCCTTCGGAAGCGTAACCCGCCTACGCCGGCAGCAGCTTCAGCCAGGCAAGCAGCGCGCGCTCCTCCTCCAGGGTCTTCGCCATCTCGTCGCGATAGGCGGGACCGTCAACCAGGATCAGCGGCTGGTCGAGGTTGGCGAGAAACTCGAGATGCCTGCGCGGCGGCGCGGAAGGCATCGGCCAGCATTTTCACCACGGCGGGATCCATGCCCTTCGGACCGACGAGGCCGCCCGGGCTGTTGACGACGATGTCGATGCCGAGCTCGCGCACGGTCGGCACGTCGGGGAAGCGCTTCGCGCGCTGGGCGGTGAAGACCGCCAGGAGCCGGAGCTTGCCGGCCGTCACCATCGGCGCCCAGTCCGAGGACTCGGAGGCGAAGTCGATCTCGCCGCCCAGCAGGGCGCGTAAGGTGTCGGCGGTCCCGCGGTAGGGCGCGTGCGTCCCGTTGGGTCCTTGGATCATGCCGACGCGTTCCATGGCGAGGTGCTGGGTCGAGCCGATGCCCAGGGTGCACCAGTTCAGTTTGCCGGGGCCGGCCTTGGCGTAGGCCAGCAGCTCGGGCAGCGTCTGCCACGGCGCCTCGGTGCACACCACCACGCCCATCACGAAGCCGGTGATCTGCAGGATGTAGATGAGGTCCTTGATCGGGTCGTACTTGAGCTGCGGATTGAGCATCGGCTGGCGCAGCATGCCCATGTGCATCTGGCAGATCGTGTAGCCGTCGGGCTTGGCGTCCTGAAGAGCGAGCGCGCCCAGGACGCCGGCGGCCCCGCCCTTGTTCTCGACGACGACCGGCTGGCCAAGCTTCTGCGAGACCGATTCGGCCAGGATGCGGAATTCACCGTCAGCCGGCCCGCCGGCGGCCGACGGGATGATCAGTTCGATCAGCCGGTCGGGAAACTTTGCGTGGGCATGCGAAGTGTCCGTGGCGGCGAGCGGCAGGACCGAGGCGCCGATCAGAGCGAATCGTCATGTGAGGCGGTTCATGGCGTTCGGGTTCTTTGTTTCCTAGAGTTTGGGCTTCCTAAAGTCCGACCATGAACGGGCGGACGGGCAAGCGGCGGCCTGTCCGGTCATCGCGCGGCGATGCATGGGGCGGGCCACCCCAAGGAGGGGTGGCATGAACGTATGAGAAAAGTCAGCGCCCCGTTATGGAGACCAGCGGCAGGTCGAAACTGGCGCTCTCGCCCTTTATGTCGGGCGGCAGCGGCGCGTAGGGCGAGCCCGAGCGCACGCCGGCCAGGACGCCGCGGTCGAATTCCGGCACGCCGCTCGAACGGGCGATGCTGACGTCGAGCAGCCGGCCGTCGCGGGCGATGACCACGCGGACCACAGTGACGCCGCGGCTCACGTTGACGTTGGCCTGATAGCGGTAGCCCTCGAGCTTGCGGGCGACCTGCCAGAGATAGTTGTCGGCGACGCGGGCGCGGCTGAAGGCATCGGCGGGATTGACGAAGGAATGGGGCGATGGCTCCTCCTTCGACTCGGCGGCGGGTGGCCGCCGCTGCGGCACCGGAGTGAGCGGCGAGGGTCGCAGGTCGGGGCGCGGTGCGGGCGGCGGCGGGGTCGGTGGCGCCAGCAATGACTGCATCGTCGGCGCCGGGACCGGCGCCGGCTCGGGCAGCGCGGGCGCCTTGAACGGCTTCGGCAGCGGCAACGGCTCGGGGGGCGCCGGCTGGGATTGCGGCAGGCGTGCTGCGTCGCGCGGCGACGGCAGCGGCGGCGGCGGCGTGGGCGCCGCCTTCGACAGCGGCTCGGCGGGCAGCGCCTGGGTCGGTCGGTCGGACGTGATGGCCGCCGGCGGTCGCAGGCCCAGGTCGACGGGTGGCTTCGGGGGTGCCTTCTCCAGAAGCGGCGGCTTGGACGGCTCGAAGGAGACTTCGATGACCTCGTCGGGCGGCAACGGCCGGGGCTGGTAGATCGAGAGGCCCCACAGTGCCAGCACCACCAGCGCATGCAGCAGCACCGCCAGCGCCACCGCGACGGGCGACAGGCGGTCGGACCGCGAAGACAGGGTGCTGACGGTGTGAGCCATGACGGGAAAAGCTAGGATGGAACCTCCTGCCGCGCCATCATGGCGACCCTGCGGCAAAGATGGCGCCAAGACGAGACACAAGACGGGCCAGGAGAAAATGGGGCAGGAGAAGAACGGTCAGATGATCTTTCTTGCCTTCAGGTCCGCCACGTCGGCCGCGCTGTAGCCAAGCTTGCCCAGCACCGCGGCGTTGTGCTCGCCAAGCTCGGGCGCGATGCCCGGTTTGGCCGGCGTCTCGGAGAATTGCCAGGGTGTGCCGTGCACCTTGAGCTTGCCGTGCTTCGGATGGTCGACATGGGTGACGTAGCCGTTGGCCAGCACGTCGGGGTCGTTGGAGGCTTCCAGCAACGTGTTGATCGGCGCCGAGACGATATCGGCGCCGCGCAGCCTCGCCACCCAGTCGGCGCGCGTGCCGGTGGCGAACAGGCCGTCGAGCAGCGCCAGCAGCTCGGCGCGCTTGGCCTCGCTGTCGATGATGCTGCCGATCGTCTCGAAGCCGGCGGCGCAAACCCTGTCCCAGAAGCCGCACGCGCTCATCGCGTCCTTCCAGTTGTCGGGGCCGACCAGTTGGAAGACGAGCGGCTTGCCGTCGCGATCGTTGAACGAGGCGCTGATGCCGGGGCGTTCTTTCGTGCCGGTGATGCGGGCCTGGCCGGTCACCGGATTCTGGTCGCGCCACATTGTCGTTGTGAAGGTCCAGCCCATCAGGCGGACGAGCGAGCCCAGCAGCGACAGGTCGATCTTCTGACCAATCCCCGTCGTCCGTGCATGAAGAAGCGCCGCAAGCGCGCCGCCGAAGGCGAGCATGGCCGTCGATTCGTCCGCCACCGACGCGATGCCGGTCCGCATCTTCTGGCCCGGCATGGAATAGGCCTCGGCAATGCCGCCCAGTGCCTGCGCCATCGAATCGGTGCCAGGCAGATGGGCATGCGGTCCCTTGGTGCCGTAGCCGGAGATCGACACATAGACCAGCTTGGGGTTGTGCTTGCGAAGCTCCTCGTATCCGAAGCCGTTCTTTTCGGCGGCACCTGGACGGAAGTTCTGGCCGAAGATGTCGGCCTTCGCCACGAGCTTGTGCAGGATGGCGCGGCCCTCGGGCGTCTTGAGATTCAACGTGACGCTCTTCACGCCACGATTGTTGGTCTCGAAGAAGGTACTGCCCTTGCCCGGCAACACGGTCATGCCGCGCGAGGAATCGCCGCCGTCGGGCGTCTCGATCTTGATCACGTCGGCACCGAGGTCGGCCATCAGCATCCAGGGCACGGTGCCGGCCTGCGCCGTCGAGCAGGAGACGATTCTTACGCCCTGCAGCGGGCCCCAAGATGATGAGCTGGGCGATGCAGACATTGACGCTTTCTCCTATTCGAACAGGTAACAGGCGACGAAGTGACCGGGCGAGACCTCGCGCAGCGCCGGCTCCCGCCGCGAACAATGCGGCATGACGGAGGGGCAGCGCGTGTGGAAGCGGCAACCCGACGGCGGATTGAGCGGCGACGGCACCTCGCCCCTGAGCTCGATCTCCTCGGCCGCCTGCCCCGGCCAGGCCACCAGAACGGCCGAGAACAGGGCCTTGGTATAGGGATGGCGAACGTCGTCGAACAGCGAGGCGGTCGGCGCCTTCTCGACGATCTTGCCGAGATACATCACCACCGTGTGGTCGGCCATGTGCCGCACGGTGGCGAGGTCGTGAGCCACCAGCAGGTAGGCGACGTCGTCCTGGGCCTGGATGTCCTTCAGGAGATTCATCATCTGGGCCCGGATCGACACGTCGAGTGCCGAGACCGGCTCGTCGAGCACGATCAGCTTGGGCCGCGAGGCGAGCGCCGCCGCAAGCGCCACGCGCTGGCGCTGGCCGCCGCTGAACTCGTGCGGATACTGCTGCGCCTGCTCGGGCCGCAGGCCGACCTGGACCAGGAGCTCGCGTACCCGCTCGTCGATCTTCGCCTGGTCGCCCCAGGCGTTGACGATCAGCGATTCGGCTATGGTGCGCCCGACCTTCATGCGCGGATTGAGCGATGACCAGGGATCTTGGAACACCGCCTGGACCTTGGCGCGGTAGGCGCTGAGCGCCTGGCCCTTCAGGCCATGGATCGGCTCGCCATCGAGCAGAATCCTGCCCTCGGTCGGCTCCTCGAGATTGAGGATCATGCGGGATGTCGTGGTCTTGCCGCAGCCCGACTCGCCCACCAGGCCCAGCGTCTCGCCGGCCCTAATGTCGAAGGAAACGTCATCGACCGCCTTGACGTGGCCGAGCGTCTTGGCGAACAGGATGCCCTTGGTGAAGGCGAAATGCTTGCGGACGCCCTCGACGCGGAGCAGCGGCGGATCGACGCTCATGACAGGACGCCTATCGCACGCCGGTAAGCACGGCGTCCGGCAGCCAGGTGACGGTCTTGGGGAAATAGACGAGCAGTCCGACGACCAGGAGCTGCAAGCCGATGAACGGCCAGATGCCGACATACATGTGCCTGAGCGTGATCTCCGGCGGGGCGATGCCGCGCAGATAGAAGATCGACGGCGCCATCGGCGGCGTCAGGTAACCAGTCTGAAGCATGACGAGGAACAGAACGCAAAACCACACCTTGTCGAAACCGGCCGCCTCGATGAGCGGCACCGTGATCGGCACCACCATGAGGATAATCACTAACGGCTCAAGCATAAAGCCGGCGACGAACACGATGAACATCACGAGGAACAGCAGTCCCCAGCGCCCGACGCTGAAGTCCCTCAGGAAGTTTTGCAGCGTTTCCAGCCCGCCCGAGCCCACGAAGACGGCGGCAAACATCTGCCCGCACGCCACAATCGTCAGGATCATGGCTGTTATGCGGACCGTGCGCATGGTCGAGTCGACCAACACCGCCCAGCTGAGGCGCCGGTAGGCAAGTGCCAGCAGGACCGTACCGAGCGCTCCCGTGGCCGAAGCCTCGGTCGGCGTGGCGATGCCCGCCATCATCGAGCCGAGAACGGCGATGATCACGACGACCGGCGGGACCAGCACCTTTCCGGTCAGCACCAGCTTGGCACCAAGCGGCGGCTCGTCGGGCGCCCGGGGGATCCGTGGCCCCGACTCCGGGCTGATCGTGCACAGGACCACGATGTAAATGATGTAGGCGGTCGCCAGCATGAATCCCGGGATGAACATGCCGAGCAGGATGTTGCCGACCGAGGCATTGGCGACCGGACCGATCACGACGGCCAGCACCGACGGCGGAATGATGGTGCCGAGCGAGCCGCCGGCGCAGATCGTGCCGCTGATCAGGCTCTTGGAGTAGCCGTACTTCAGCATGGCAGGGATCGCCAGCAGTCCGACCACGGTCTCGGTGGCGCCGACGACGCCGCTGGTCGCGGCGAAGATCACGCACATGATCACCGTACCCACCGCCATGCCCCCGGGAATGCGCCGCGTCCACATGTGAATCACGTCGAACAGCCGCGCGGCGATGCCCGAGGCCTCGAACATGGCGCCCATGAAGATGAACAGCGGCACGGCGGCCAACACCTGGGCGGTCGCCACCTCCTCGATCTTCTGGATGAATTGGAACTGCAGCCCTTCGAAGCCGAACGAGTGCAGGCCGAAAAGCACCGCCAGCGCCATCATGGTGAGCGCCACCGGGAAGCCGGTGAGGATCACCGCGATGAGCGCGGGAAACATCCAGAGCGCGCTCATACGCTAGACTCCATGGGCGTCGGTCGTTTCTTGCGGCACTTCGAACGGCCGGCCCATCAGCGAGGCAATCCGTTTGACGATCTCGGCAGCGATCTGGACAGTGAACATGGCAAAGCCGATCAGCAGGATGCCCTTGAAAGGCCAGACGATGGGGTTCCATCCGCCCGAGCCCGAACGCTCGCCGCTCTGGTACGCCGTCACGAAGTGGTCGAAGAGTCCCAGAGTAATCCAGGTGACCGTCGGCAGGATGATAAAGACCAGCCCAATCAGGTCGAAGACGCGGATGTGCCGCCGGGTCCGGCGATTGTAGAGCAGGTCGACGCGGACATGGCTGTCGGTCGACATGGCATAGGCAATCGACAGGACGAACGAGGAGCCCATCAGCCAGGTGTTGAGGTCATTCCCCCAGGTGGTCGGCGCGTTCAGAACATAGCGCAGCACCACGTCGTAGAGCATCAGGACAACCAGCACGATCACCAGCACGGCCGCGATCGCGCCAAAGAAGCGGCTCACGTCGTCGACCGCACGAACCACCGCACGCATGCCCTGGTTGCTCCCCCACTCCCAAAAGCCGGCCCTTCCGTTGATGGGAGGGCCGATCCGGCGCGGCTACCTGAATTCCGAGCGATACTGGGTGGACGCCTTCCACCTCGTCATGAAGGCGCGTTGGCTCTCGACGACCTTCTTGAACCAGCCGCCGTCGGCCGCCATGTACTTGTCCTCCCACTCGCGCGTCGCTTTGGCGACGCCGTCGATGTAGCTCTGGTCGACGCGGATGAATTCGACGCCCTCCGCTTTCAGCTTCTCGAGCGCATCGGCGTCCATCATGTTGATGTTCATCCACGAATCGATGGTGGACAGCTTGGCGGCGGCCTCGAGCTGCTTCTTCGTGTTGGCATCGAAGCCGTCCCACAGCGCCTTGTCGAACAGGCACTCGAGGACCGCGCCCGGCTGATGCACGCCGGGCAGGATGATGTACTTGGCGACCTTGTGGAAGCCGAGCCCGATGTTGATGCCGGGGGTGGCCCACTCGATGGCGTCGACGACGCCGCGCTCGAGCGCCGGATAGACCTCGCCGCCCGCCAGGATGACGGTCGACGCGCCGAGATTATTGGCAATCTCGGCCCAGGCACCGGAAGTGCGCAGCTTCAGTCCCTTGAGATCCTCGAGCGTGCGCACCGGTTTGCGCGAATGCATGTGGATCTCGTCGGAGTGCGCGCCGCACGGCAGCGCCACCACGTTGAACTTCTCCATGCGCCACTGCTGCCAGAGCTGCAGGCCGCCACCGACATAGATCCAATGCAGCAGGGCCTCGGCCGGCGGCGACCCGACATAGCCGCCGAAGATCGCGGCGGTCTTGTCGATGCCCCAGTCATAGCCGGGCCACGTGTGGCCCGCTGGCGCCACCTTCTTCTGTACCGATTCGGTGATCTTGAGTGGGCTGCCGATGGTCCCCGCTGGGAAGATCTGGAACTTGACCTTGCCTGCGGTGAGCGTATCGGCCTGCTTGGCGAAGCCTTGGGCGAACTGCTCGAGATGCACGCCCCCCGGCCACGAGGTTGCCGTTCGAACACTCTGTTGGGCTTCGGCCGTGCCGGCACCAACCAGTAACGCCGCGGCGGCTGCCGCCGCCGCAAACTTTGACGCCGTCATGCGATCCTCCCTCAATCGTTTCTTGATTTACGCGGGGACTGGACTCGTACGCAGACTCAACGATCTTTGTGCTTGAACTCCAGGCGAGAGTGCCGCCTGCATACTGTCTTGGCAAGGAGCAAGGATGTTCCGGTGCTCAGACAGACGTCACTTTCCAGCAATCGGCCGTGTGTTCCTCGCCGACCTGCACCGTTCGAGGGTAGGCCTCCAGGCAGCGTTGTTCGACCAACGGACAACGCGAGGCGAAGCGGCAGCCTACCGGCAGGTCCATCAGCGACGGCGGTTGGCCCTCGATCGTGGCCAACCGGCCGACCGCGCCGGTCATCTTGGGCACCGAGGCGATCAACGCTCGGGTATAGGGATGCTGTGGTGCCTCAAAAATCTGCCGGACCGGGCCGCATTCGACGACGCGGCCGGCATACATCACCGCCACGCGATCGCACATGCGTCCGACGACGCCGAAATCGTGGGTGATGAACAGGATCGCCATGCCGGTCTCGGCCTGCAGGCGTTTCAGCAGCTTCAGGTACTGCAGCTGGATCGTGACATCGAGCGCGGTGGTCGGCTCGTCGGCGATCAGCACCCCCGGCTCGCCGCTGATGGCGATGGCGCCCACCACGCGCTGTTTCATGCCGCCGCTCATCTGGTGCGGATACTGGCCGATGCGCTGTTCGGGTGCGGCGATCTCGACGCGGCGCAGCGCCGCCACCGCCTCTTCCATCACCGGGGTGCCGGAGGCGCGCCTGCGGCGCACGATCGCCTCGCGTAGCTGGTCGCCGATCGTGAACACGGGATTGAGCGAGGTCTGCGGATCCTGCAGCACCATCGAGATCCGCCGCCCACGAATCTCGCGCATCTCCGCCGGCGTGCGTTCCAGGATGTTCTCGCCGTTAAGCAGCACCTCGCCCTTGATGGTCTGGGCGCCGCCCTTGGGCAGCAGGCGCATCAGCGACAGCGCCGTCAGGCTCTTGCCACAACCCGATTCGCCCACCAGGCCCAGCACCTCGCCGCGCCTGATCGAGAAGCTGACGCCATCGACTGCCTTCACGACGCCGCGACGCAGGAAAAAGTGGGTGTGCAGGTCGCGGACCTCGAGGACGGTCTCGCCCATGTCCGGCTTCATAGCTGGCGCAGCCTCGGGTCGAGCCGGTCGCGCATCCAATCGCCAAACAGGTTGACCGAGAGCACCATCAGCGTGATGGCGATACCCGGGATCAACGCCACCCACCAGGCTTCCGCAATGCGCCCGCGTCCCTCGGAGATCATCAGGCCCCAGGTCGGCGTCGGCGGCGGGATGCCGGCGCCGAGGAAGCTCAGCGTTGCTTCGGCGATGATCACGACGCCGATGTTGAGCGTCACCAGGACCATGAAGGTGTTGAGCACGTTGGGCAGGATGTGCGTCAGCATGATGCGCGAAGCCGAGCAGCCGCGCACCCTGGCAAGCGCCACGAAGTCGCGTTGCCTGAGCGACAGCACCTCGCCTCGGATGACGCGCGCGAAGCTCGCCCACAGCAGCAGGCTGATAGCGATCACCAGCGTGCCGAAGCCCTGGCCCATGGTGACGGCGAGCAGCAGGGCGAACAGGATGGCCGGGAAGGTGAAGGCAGCATCGACCAAGCGCATCAATATGCTGTCAACCGCGCCGCCGACGTAGCCCGCGACGATGCCGACGGCGAGGCCGACGCCACCGCCTGCGGTCAGTGCGAGCAGCGCCACCATCAGGCTGACCCGTGCGCCGTAGATCAGCCGACTGAGAATGTCGCGACCGAAGGCGTCGGTACCGAGGAAATACTTGTCGCTGCCGCCCGCCATCCAGGCCGGCGGCAGCAGCTTGTCGCGCAGCGTCTGGTCGATCGGCGAATAGGGCGCCAGCAGCGGCGCAAAAAGCGCCATAACGACGATCACCGAGATGATGGCGATGGGTATCCAGGGCACGCGCGCGGTACGCCGAAAGCCGCCAGGAACCCTCGCCGGCCAGACGAGACGCCACAGCGAAAGCCGCGGCGCGACCGGATCAGGGGAAGTCGGGCGTTCAGCGAGAGCCATGGTCAGGTGACCCGGATGCGCGGGTCGACATAGGCATAGAGAATGTCGACGCCGAGGTTGATCGAGAGGATCAGGATCGATTTCAGGATGATCACCGCCTGCAGCAACGGGAAGTCGCGGTAGATCACGGCCTCGTAGGTGAGGCGCCCAATGCCGGGCCAGGCAAACACCGTTTCGGTCACGATGGCGCCGGTGATCAGATTGCCGACGAACACGCCCCATAGGGTGAGCACCGGGATCAGAGCATTACGCAGGCAATGCTTCCAGATCACCACGGCCTCGCTCAGCCCCTTGATGCGCGCGAGCTTGACAAACTCGCTCTCCATCACTTCCAGCATGGCCGATCGCGTGATGCGCATGAAGCCGGCCACGAGGAAGGTGCCCAGTGTGATGACCGGCAGGACGTAGTGCGACGGGCCACCCATGCGCCCGGACGGCAGCCAGCCCAGTTCGACGCTGAAGACGAAGATCAGCAGGATGCCGAGCCAGAAGCTCGGCATGGCGACGCCCAGCACCGCGACCGTGCCGGCCGCACGGTCGATCAGGCCGCCGCGGTTGAGTGCCGCCACGACGCCGAGCGGGATGCCAAGCAGCATGCCGAGCAGGATCGCCCAGGGAATGAGCACGAGCGTATTGGGCAGGCGGTCGAAGAAGGCCTCTACTGCCGGCTGCTTCATGCGGATCGACATGCCGAGATCGCCGTGGATCGCCTTGCCGACGAAGATCGCGAACTGGTCGAGGACCGGGCCGTCGAGGCCGAGCGTCTGGGTGAGCGCCGCGCGGTCCTCGGGTGTGGCGTCCTCGGGCAGCATCAGGTCGACCGGATTGCCGGTCAGCCGGCCGAGGAAGAACACGATCGTCGCCACCATGCAGAGCAGGACTGCACCCTGCATCAGGCGGCGAGCGATGTAGCGTTTCATGGAGCGCCCGAGCCTGTGCGCTCCGTCACTTCTTCCAGGGTTTCTGCTCCGGGCGCGGGATGCGCTCGAACACGTCGCCCAGCTCGTGCCGGCCGGGGATCGGAGTGAACTGCCCGACCTTCTTCGTGTTGATCGCGTAGTAGCCCATGCCCTCTAGGATCGGGATCACCGTCCACGAATTGGCCGCAACCTCGACCATGTGGTCGGTCAGCGCCGTGCGCTTGGTCCTGTCGAGTTCGGAGCCCAGAGCGCGGTAGGTCTTCTCGAACTCCTGGCACGCCTCCTGGCAGTTGCCCTTGTCGCCGAGAAGACGCTGAATGCTGTCGGGCGAGAAAGCACCGTTGTAGCGCCAGGGCGCATCGGGCCGGCCGGCGGTGCGGTACATCGAGGCCCAGCCGGTGAGTGGCGCCTGGTCACCGCGTTCGAGCGGTGCGAAGGACCCCCACTCGTAGTGCTTGAGCGTCACCTTGACGCCGATCTTGGTCCACATGTCGGCGATCGCGGTGCCGATATCGACCATGAACTGTGTGCCCGGCAGCGCGGTGTTGGCGAACTTCAGTTCGAAGCCGTTGGGATAGCCCTCTTCGGCGAGAATCTTCTTCGCCAGGACGGGATCATAGCGGTAGGCCTCATCGGCCCACTTCTTCCAACGCTCGGCACTGAAGAAATCGGTGTAACCGAAGGTGGCGAACGGGTACGGCATCTGCGCCTTGCCGTTCATGACGTGCTCGATCACCTGCTTGCGGTCGATGGCGAGCGACAGCGCCTGGCGCACCCGCACCTTGGCGATCGGCGAATCCTTCACCTCCGGCCGCCAGGCACCCCAGAACTGGAAGATCGCCTGCATCGTGCCGGGCACCGACAGCACCTCCAGCCCGGCGCGCGAGGCGCCGAGCATGGTCTCGGGCCCGATCGAGGCGATCGCCGCCTCGCCGGTCCGCACCATGGCCACACGCGTGCTTTCCTCCGGCACCAGCAGCATGACCAGTTCCTTGAAGTGCGGGCGACCGCGCCAGTGCGGCGTGGTGACGGCGGTGAACTCGATGCGGTCACCCGGCACGTTGCGCACGAACTTCCAGGGGCCACTGCCGATCGGCTTCTTGCGGAACTCCTCCTCGCCAACCTTCTCGATATAGGCCTTGGGCATGATTGCGCCCTCCGGCGCCACCGCGCGCGACAGTCCGGCCGGCAGGCCGATCTGCGGACTGGTGGTCTGCACCTTCACCGTCAGGTCGCCAGTCACCTCTATGCTCTTGATCGTGCGCCGCATGCTCGCCGCGGCGGATGCCAGCGACCCCGGACCCATCTGGCGCTCGAGGCTGAACTTGACATCGTGCGCCGTGAGCTTGTCGCCATTATGGAAGGTCTGGCCGGGCCGGATATGGAAGGTCCACGTCAGGCCATCGGGCGAGAGTTCCCAGCGTTCGGCGACGCCGGGGCCGACGCCACCCTTTTCGAGGTCGAAACCGACCAGCGAATCGTACATGACCGCCTGGTAGACCGCGTTGCCCGGTCGCCCTTCGAGGATCGGATCGAGCGTCTGGGCGCCCAGCGATTCGACAGCGAAGACGAGCGTGCCCTTCTGGTCCTGGGCGCGAACCGGCGCCGTGGCGACGACTGCCAGGGCGACTACAAGAGCCGTCGTTCTCACGAGATGCCGGAACATGGAGACCTCCCTAAGGTCGACCGAGCGTTGTTGGTTCTTGAGACTCAACTGACGTTGAAGCGACTATCGGGCGCGCTTCGAAAACTTGTCAAGCAACTGGGAGGCCGTCGATCGATTCGAATCGCCGAATGCGAAACTGCGTAACGCAGCTGGAATTGGGTCGTCGACGAGGATTACGCCCAGCCGTTCATCGTTGGCGCATGGCCGAGGCGGCAAACGCGCGCGCCTCGGACGAGCAGGCCGTCAGTACGAGCCTGTCGTCAGGTCTGCTGGATGGCCGACAGTATCCAGTTGCCGCCGCGGCTGCGCAGGAAGGTCCAGATCTCCGTTGCTTCGGTACGCGCCGTGTCGCTGCCGGCGGCGATCTTGCCGTCGGCGAGCGTTCGGGTGACATCGGTCATGCTGAAGCGCATGGCGACGGTGGCGTAGTCGAGACCGGCTTCGCTCCAGGCTTCCGACAGGTCGCCCTGCTCGAGCTTCACCGCCTCGATCCTGTTCTCGACGCCGCGGCTTGCATTGGCCGAAAGCTCTTCCGAGAAGTAGCCCAGCATCTCCGGCGTAACGAGGGCGCGCATCCTGGCGAGGTCCCCCTTGCTGTAGGCCGCCTGGACATCGGCCAGCAGCGTCTCGAAAGCGGTGTAATCGTCGCCAGTGATCGCGACTTGCGCGGAAGCGCTGCTCGCCAGAGCAGCCGCACCGACGCCGGCACCGAGACCAGTGCCAAGAGCTTGGCGTGCCATCGGCAGTTCGGCCGTCGGGCCCGTCGCGGCAGAGTAGGCGTGAGCGGGACCCGCCTCCTGCGCCGGGGCACCGCTGCGCGCGCGCCACAGCCGGACGGCGAGATAGGCGAGGCCGCCGATCAACAACAGCTGCACGAGCAGGCCCAGCATGCCGGCCGCGCCGCCGAGGCCGGCGCCAAAGCCACCGCCGAACATCATGCCGATCAGGCCGGCGCCCAGCATGCCGCCCATCAGGCCAGAGAGGAACGGGTTGCGCGACATGAAGCCACCGGGCTGCGCCGCGGTCGAGGCCGGGGACGCCGCCGCGGGCTTCTGCGCCGGGGTCGTGCTGCGTTCCATGGGCTTCGCGGTCGGCGCGGTCTGGGTGGGCTCGGGTGCCTGGTTGGTCTTGCCACCACGGCTGCCGGAACTTCCGCCCGCACCGGCGCGCGCGTCGGCCGAGGACGGCGCCAGGGACGGCGCCACGATGATGAGGGCGGCGATAACCGCAAGCCAACGACTGTTCTTCATTTTTTGCTTCCCTATCCGGGCCACGCCAAGTCGGGTCTGGCCAACTTCTGTCATGTTAGGGCCAAAGTGCCGCCGTTCAAGGCGGTAGCGGCACTATTGTGCCCGCTCAGACCAGGACGGGTTCGGTGCCCACGATGGTCGTGCGGTGCATGACCCGGCGTTCGCCGGGGTCGTGCGGGGTGACGGCATGGACGGTGCAGCGGTTGTCCCACATCAGCACGTCGTCGGGCTCCCAGACATGCCGGTACATGTATTGCGGCTGGGCCGCGAATTCCGACAGGTCCTCGATCAGTTTGCGCGCCGCGGCCTCGTCGAGCCCCTCGACCGCGTCGTTGTAGATCGAGCTGACGTAGAGCGACCGGGCACCGGTGACGGGATGGCGCCGCACCATCGGGTGCCAGACCGGCGGCATCACGGCCTGTTCCTCGGGCGTCGGCGGCGGCGATCCCACCAGCCGGTGCAGCATGCTGAAATCATGCCGCGCGCGGCGGCCCTCGACCTGGCGGCGCAGGCTGTCCGGCAGGTCGTCGTAGACGCGATACATGTTGATGAACTGCGTGATGCCGCCAGTCCGGCTGATCTCGATGCCGTGCAACAACGAGCCGATGCTCGGCATCGGCCGGTAACTCGAGTCGGTGTGCCACATCCGCGACGAGGAAAGCTGCTTCTGCGACGGCGCTGAGGGTGACATCAGGCGGTTCTGGTCGTCGACATTCGAGACCAGGAAGATTTCCTTCACCCGGTCCGAGCGGAGACTAAGGGAAGTCTGGTGGAAGATTTCCGGCTCACCGAAGCGCCGGGTGAAGGCCACGTGCTCCTGGTCTGTGATGCGCTGGTCGGGAAACACCAGGACCAGATGCTTCATCCAGGCATCGCCGATCGCCTGCACGGTCGCATCGTCTAGCGGCTCGCGCATGTCGATGCCGCGGACTTCCGCACCGAGGGCGGGGTGACGAGCTGTGACGGCGATGGTCATGACGGTCGCCGATGGTAGACTTCCCGGAGCATTGGACAAGGGGCAGGAACGATGGATTTCACTGGAAAGGTTGCCTTGATCACCGGAGGCGGCAACGGCATCGGCCGGGCCGCGTCGATAGGCTTCGCGCGGCACGGCGCCAAGGTCGTGGTGGTCGACCGCGACGGCGCGGCGGCGGAAGCGACGGCGGGCATCATCCGCCAGAACGGCGGCGAGGCGACAGCGGTCGTCGCCGACGTCACCAAATCAGACGATGTGAAAGCCTATGTGAAGGCGGCGATCGACAAATTCGGGCGGATCGACTGCTTTTTCAACAATGCGGGCATCGAGGGAAAACTGGCCCCGACGGCCGAGTATGACGAGGCCATGTTCGATGCCGTGATCGGCGTCAACGTGAAGGGCGTGTTCCTGGGACTGCGCCACGTCCTGCCGGAGATGATCCGCCAGGGCAGCGGCGCGGTGGTCAACACCGCTTCGGTGGCAGGCCTGGTCGGCTCGCCCGGCATGCCAGCCTATGTGGCCTCCAAGCATGCCGTGATCGGCCTCACCAAGGCCTCCGCGGGTGAAGTCGCGCGCCAGGGCATCCGCGTGAACGCGGTGTGCCCGGGCCCCGTCGATACCCGCATGATCCACGACCTGGAAAAGCAGATCGACCCCGGCAATCCCGACGGGGTCGGCGCGCGCTATCAGGCGGCGCTGCCGAGCGGGCGCTATTCGACGGTCGAGGAAATCGCCAACATGGTCCTGTTCCTCTGCTCGGACCTCGCCGCCAACACCACAGGCGGCCAGTTCGTCGTCGATGGCGGCCGGACAGCAACGGGCGGCGCGGTAACCAACCAGATCGCGCGCCCTTGACGCCGGCAAGAGGCCTGGCCCAGATGACAAAGCCCTTCGTTGGAGAAAGATCATGGCCATCACGCTCGAGCAACTGAGCACCGACATCCGCGCCGCCCTGAAGGTGGATGCCGGCCCCGCCGGCAAGCAGGCGATCTGCACGATCGTCGAGAAGGTCCTGCGCGACCAGGATTTCATCGCCAGGTATCTGACGGCAGAGCAGTGCAAACCGCGCAAGGTGCTCTACGAGGACCCGGAGCTGGGCTTCTGCATCTGCGGCCATGTCTACGAGAAGCCGGCGCATGGCGCGCCGCACGATCATGGTCCGAGCTGGGCGATCTACGGCCTCGCGGTCGGCGACACTGAGATGACCGACTGGCGCATCGTGAAGAAGGGCGACGGCGAGGCCCCTACCCTGGTGAGGCCGGAGAAGTCCTACGTGATGCGGCCGGGCGATGCCCATTTCTACGACATCGGCGTCGTCCATTCGCCCAAGCGCGACGGGCTCACCAAGCTGGTGCGCATCGAGGGCGAGAACCTCGACCGCATCAAGCGTTCGAACATCAAGGCGGCCGAAACGGCGACCCAGGCCGCCTGAGTCCGCCATGAGCGCCATGGCGGAACTTCCTCCTCCCGGCATCGTGCTCGTCGAGGACCACGAAGCGGGACCGTTCGCCGAGACCGTGCGCAGCGGCGCGCATGTGCTGCGCGCCGACGAACCGGCGGCCAATGGCGGCAACGACTCGGGCCCCGACCCCTACAGCTACCTGCTCGCGGCGCTTGGCACTTGCACCGCGATGACGCTCCGCATGTACGCGCGCCAGAAGAAGTGGCCGCTGGAGAAGGTGCGCGTAGTGCTGAAGCACGACAAGATCCATGCGACCGATTGCGCTGCCTGCGAGACCAAGGAAGGCAAGGTCGACCGGATCGAGCGGTGGATCGAACTCGATGGCCCGCTCAGCGACGAGCAGCAAAAGCGGCTTCTGGAGATCGCCGATCGCTGTCCGGTACACCGCACCCTGATCTCGGAGATCGTGATCACGACGCGCCTCGAAAGCGCACGCTGAACTCCGGGCACCCTACTCCAGCACCTTCGGTGGCTTGTAGAGCGGGAAGCCGTTGAACGGCTTCGACCGGTCATGGTCCGGCACTTCGTAGAAGCTTGACTTGCCGTAATTGTGCAAGCCGCCATCGACGCGAAGCGTGGTGCCGGTGATATAGGCCGCGGCATCGCTCAGAAGGTAGACGATGGCGCCGGCGATCTCCGATTCGGTTCCATGGCGCTTCATCGGGATGCGGTGCTTGATGTTGCGCAGCACATCGTGCGCACGCTCGGGATAGCGGTCGAACCCGGACGAGGCGATGAAACCCGGAATGACGGAGTTGATGCGCACGCCCGAATGCGCCCATTCGACCGAGGCGGTGTAAGTGAAATTGGTCTGTCCGGCGCGTGCCGCCCCATTGTGGCCCATGCCCGGATTGCCGACTTCGAAGTCGGCGCCGATGTTCACGATGGCGCCGCCGTTCCGTTCCATCCAGCCGAGATAGACCGCCTTCGACACCAGGAAGGTCGCGGTCATGTTGTTGGCGACGACGGCGTTCCAGCCATTGAGCGAGATGTCCTTGAGCTGGGCGGGAAACTGCCCGCCAGCGTTGTTCACGAGGCCATCGATCCGGCCACCCCAGGCCAGCACGCCGTCGATCGCTGCCTTTACCTGGGTCTCGTCACGCAGATCGGCCGCGAAAGTGAAGGTCTCGGGGTCGCCAAGTTCGTTCTTCACCTGGTCGAGCTTCTCCGCCGTCCGCCCGATCAAGGCGAGGCGCGCGCCGAGCGACTTCAATTCGTGGGCAGTGCAGCGACCAAGCCCCGAGCCGCCGCCGGTGACGATGACGGTGCGGCCGGCGAACAGGCCCGGACGGAAGACCGAGTCGTAGCTCATGGCGCGGGCGAGCCGCGTGTGGCGAGGCGGCCGAGGTGCCGTTGCAGGAGACGCATGAGCGCGAACCCTGCCTGCAACGTGATTCCGAAGAACAAGATGCCAATGGCAAACACGACCAGTTTGCCACCGAGCGACGGCAGCAACACGGCCTCGCGCAGGATCACCGCGATGCCTTCAGTAACGCCGATCGCGGCCCCGGCACTGGACGACATCACCAGCACGAAGAAGGCGCGCGTGACATTGGGCAGGAACTGCAGGGCGCCCAGAGGCGAGCCGGCGCGCAGCTGCTTCAGCGCCTCGGCGCCATTGTCGGCCACGTAGGACGCCGAATAGGGCACCAGCGAAAGCGCCACGATCATGATCCCGGAGGGCGCAACGCCGATGCCGAACAGAGTCGCGTCCCTCGGAATGATGTTCAGCAGAAAGAACATGACGACGAACGTTGGTGCGGCACGCATCAGGCCGATCAACGAGGTAGCGACCGCGCCCACGACGACGCCCCCCAGCCGCGCGAGCGCGAGCAACGCGCCGAGCGCCAGCCCGACCGCCAACGCGATGGCCGCGATCTCGAAATTGACCGCCATGCCCGCAAGAAGGTCGGGGAAGAAGTCGACGGAAAACTGCTTGCCCATCATGCCACCGCCTGCCGGCGCTCGAGCCAGGACTGGAGCTTGCCGCACAGCCAGACCACGATGACAACGACCACGACATAGAAGACGAGGAGCAGCGAATAGGTGGTGGCGCGGCCGCTGGCAAAGGACGTGATGTCGGTGAGCGCGCTCAGGAGTTCCGGAGCACCGATGAAGCTTGCGATCGGCGTGCCTTTGGCGGCGTTGATCAGGAACGACACGATCTGCGTCGCCGAGCGGTTGACGGCACGGCTGAACAGCTCCCTGGTCGGGATCCCTCCTCGTCCCTGCGCGCTGCCGCGCTCCGTCCGCAACGTGTGCATTGCTTCCGCGATGGCCTGCCCGGCATTGCTGCCGTTCATCAACCCCAGCGCCACGATGGCCGCGCCGATCGCCACGGCCGAGGAATAGGGAAAGAGCGTATGGGCAACGGCGGCGGCGATGACGAGCGTCAGCACAACCGGCGAAGACTGAAGCGTGATGGTGATAGCCCGCGCCGGCCAGCGCAGCAGCCTCGAGCGCGAACTCTGAAACGCGCCCAGCACCAGGGCGAACAGCAGCGTCGCCGCCAGGGCTCCCGCGACCAGGATGAGCGAATTCACGATGCCGTCCTTGAACAACGACCAGGCCGGCATCGTCTTCAGCATCGGCAGCGAAAGGTCGATGTCGGTCGTGGCCTTGACCCATTTCTCGAAGGCCACGACGCGGGCCACGAAGGGCGTCGGCTCGAGGTCTGCGTTGAGTGCGGGCAGCACGCAGGCGGGATTGTTGCTCCCCGTGTCGGTGTTGCATTCCGTCCGCTTCCAGATGGCCTGCTGGCGTTCGAGGAAGCCGGTACTGACGCGGTTGGCACGAGCGATCTCGAGGAAAACACCGTCTCGGTGAAAGATCTGGCTCGTCAGGTCGAGGGCCCGGGCGAGGCGTTCGCCGCTGGCGGCACGGACCACGGCCATGCCCCACGGCACCTGGGCAAACCCGAACTTCTTTTCAAAACGGGCGGCAAAACCGGGCTCGATGAAATAGTAATCGAAGAAGGAGTCGTCCTGTGCCGCCAGGGTACAGTTCTCGTCCTTGAGTTGGCCGGGCAGCACGCCCGCCTCGTCGAACAGCATCAGGCGGGCATTGTGCGAGACGATCTGGGCGTTCGAGCCATTGCCAATGGTGACGCAAACAGTACGGCCGGCGATGTCTGGCCAATCCTTCACGGTGAGCGCGCGCGGACCCACCATGATCGTCTCGGACTGGTAGTAGTGCGGGCGAATGAAGCGGACCTGGCCGTCGCGTTGGGTGTTGTGCCCCATGGTCGCGAGGATGACGTCGATGCGATCGTCGGCGAGCAGCGGAATACGGCTGGCGGCATTGACACGGGTGAAGACGGGCTCGACGCCGAGGCGCTTGGCCAATGCGCGGGCCACGTCGATATCGTAGCCGCTGCGGGTCTCGCCTTCACGCGTGCCGAACAGCGGATAGTACTCGCGCACGCCAGGGCGAATGCGGTTCTCGCAGAAGACGCGGACGAGCCGGTCGACGTTGGCGACCGTGCAGGCGCCGGGCACCGCCGCCTCGGCACGGGCATCCTCCATGAGCTTCGCGAGCGCTGCATCGGGTGTCTCTGCCGCCGCCGGCAGAACCGCGAACGCAGCCGCCATGACGAAAAGCAGGATTCGCCAGACCCGCATCTCAGCCAGCGGCGCCGGTGGCAGCAACGGCGATTTCAACGATATGCATCTCGCCGAAGGTATAGGGGCCGTGGCGGTAGATCGTGCGTCCGTCCTCGACACGCAGCACGTCTGCGGTCATGCGCGCGAGTTTCTCCGGTGAGATGTAGACCAGCGTCGTGAGCGCGATTTTGATCGAAAGGCCGCTTTGCGCCGCCAGCTCGCGTGACCGCGCAAGATCGTCGAAGGCGTTATGCGTGATGACGGCGCGGCCGCCAGCTGCGAGTTGCCCGGCCAAGCCCATGAGAAAAGGATCGAGCAGGCTGCGTCCATCGGCGCCGCCCGCGCTCCACGTCGGCAGGCGGCCGGCAAATTCGACCGGCTCCATCGGGAAATGCGGGAGATTGGCCACGATCAGGTCGAAGCGGCGGCCGGCGACAGGCCGCCACATGTCGCCCTGATGCAATTCGGCAATGGCGCCATGGTCGAGATCGTCGAGCAGCCGCGTGCTGGCGGCGATTGCCTCCGGTTCGATGTCGACGCCACAGAGCGAGGCCGCCCCCATGGCACCCAGCGCCGCAAGCACAACGCCGCTGCCGCAGCCGATTTCGAGCGCGCGCACGCCACGGATGCGCGTCGCCTCGGCACGCAGGACCTGGACAAGGGCCGCGGTGTATTCGCTTGGGCGAAGCGCCGGGACCACAGGGGATGCGGGTCGGCGCATGGCCGGGCTAGAGTCGGGCAACGGGAATTCTCCGCGCAGCGTCGTTGCTGGCTGCAGCAGCGAGGCGCTTCGCCATTTCGCAAGAGACCGGATCGCCGGGATACTCGACGAGAATCGCCTGGTAGCGTTCGAGGGCCAAAGCGATATCCCGGGCCACGAGCGCATCATAAGCCGCGCGCGTCAGCTTGCTCAGCCTGACCGTCGCCGCGTCGGGCTCGAACTCGGGGCCCAACCCATAGGCACCCATCACCTCGTAGATCGGAATCGTCGCCCGGCGGCCCTTGACGGCGACGTCGTCGATCGGCCGGACGCACAGCCGGTCACCGGCTTCCTTGAACACGGAATGGCTGATGCAGATGCGCGTGCCGTATTCCTTGTTGATGCCTTCGAGCCGCGCCGCGACGTTCACGCCATCGCCCATCACCGTGTAGCTCATCCGCTCCTTGGAGCCGATATTGCCCACCAGGACGGCGTCGC
>LNFM01004249.1_pt1 | contig 28838 bp, 30 predicted proteins | sample 596031 | NCBI WGS metagenome assembly LNFM01 (sample SAMN04254537, study PRJNA301005) | activated carbon metagenome | isolation source: dual media filters at the Ann Arbor, Michigan drinking water treatment plant | place: USA: Ann Arbor
TGCGCGCCGGCCAGAAGATGGGCGACCTGGCGCTGATCGACACCATGCTGCGCGACGGGCTGATGGACGCCTTCCACGGCTACCACATGGGCAACACCGCCGAGAACGTGGCGCAGAAGTTCCAGATCACCCGCGACGAGCAGGATGAATTCGCCTTCCACAGCCAGCGCAAGGCCGGCGAGGCGATGAAGGCCGGCCGCTTCGCCGACGAGATCGCCGCCGTGACGGTCAAGGGCCGCAAGGGCGACGTGATCGTCAGCGATGACGAGTACCCCAAGCCCGAGACCACGCGTGAAATCCTGGCCAAGCTGCGCGCCGCCTTCCACAAGGAAGGCACCGTCACCGCGGGCAATGCCTCCGGCATCAATGACGGCGCGGCGGCGCTGGTGGTGATGTCGGCGGACGAGGCGGCGAAGCGCGGCATCACGCCGATGGCGCGCATCGTGTCGTGGGCGACCGCCGGCGTCGATCCGTCGATCATGGGGACCGGGCCGATCCCGGCGTCGCGCAAGGCGCTGGCCAAGGCGGGTTGGACGCATGCCGAGCTCGACCTGATCGAGGCCAACGAGGCCTTCGCCGCGCAGGCGCTGGCAGTGAACAAGGACCTCGGCTGGGATACGTCGAAGGTGAACGTGAATGGCGGCGCGATCGCGCTGGGGCACCCGATCGGGGCGTCCGGGGCGCGCGTGCTGACCACGCTGCTGTTCGAGATGCAGAAGCGCGGGGCCAAGAAGGGGCTCGCGACGCTGTGCATCGGGGGCGGGATGGGCGTGGCGATGTGCGTCGAGCGGTGATCGACTGAAGGGTGGAGGGGCGCCGCCCCTCCATACTTCCCCACCAGAAGGCTTTTGGATCCCGAGACCCGCGCGCGCCCCGCCGGGAGGGCGCGCCGGCCGCAGCACGACACGCTACGCGTGCAGCAGCACCAGCGTCTCGTGTGGCACCACCCCCGCAGGCGTCCGTGCGATCGACACCCTCGTGAAGCCTGCGGCCTCGCCCTCGCGCGCCCAGGCCGCGTCATCGCGCAGCCGCAGGAAGAAGGCCGGCCCCTGGAAGGGCTCCTGGCCCGGCAGCATCACCCAGGACAGGCAGGCCAGCCCGCCCAGCGCCGCATCCGGCACCTGGCGCAACAGCAGCAGCGCGCCATCGCCCACCGGCACCTTCATATGCTGCACCCAGCGGCCTTCGAGCGCGGCCGGTGCATCCAGGTCCTGCTGGACCAGCACGATGCCGCCCGGGCGCAGCACGCGGCGGAATTCCGACAGCGTCGCGGCTTCGTCCGCCGCATCGAGGAAGTAGCCGAGCGAATTCCACATGTTCAGCACCAGGTCGATGCTGGCGGTCGGGATGGGCAGGTCGCGCATGTCGGCGGCGGCGTAGGCAGCACGGCCGTCGGCGCGCGCGGTGCGCAGGTAGTCCGGCTGGAGGTCGAGGCCGATGACGTCGAAGCCCTCGCCGGCGAGCGCATTGGCATGGCGGCCGGTGCCGCAGGGGATGTCGAGGATGCGTGGCCGCGGCGCCAGGTGATCGGTCGCGATGCGCAGGATGGTGTCGATGTCGCGCTGCGTGCTGGCGGGGGTGTCGCCGCCGGCGAATCGGCTGGCGAGGGCGGCATAGGCCGGGCCGAAATAGTGCCGCGGCCAGGCGGGGTCGGGCCGGGCGGCGGCCAGGAACTCGGCATCCGGGCAGGACCAGAGGTGCCGTGCCGTGTCTGTCGGGACCTGCCGGAACCCCTGGTCGAGGGCCTCGTTCAGCGCATCCATCGGTCCTGCGTTCCTGCGACCAAGCGGCCGCCGCCCCGTGGCGGGTGGGTCCGGGAGGGCAGCGCCCTCGCGGTGCCTGTCAGAACAACAGCCCCTTCTTGAGCATCCCGTGCACGCCCTTCTCCCCGTTCACCGTCTGCGTGACGTGGAAATCCACCGCCAGCGAGCAGAACTGGTAGGCGTCGGCGTCCGACAGGTTGGTGCGCGAGCAGATGAAGCCGATCATCTCGCGCAGCGCCTGCTTCATCGCGAGGTCGAGGTCCTCGTTCATGCCCATGGTGATGAAGTGCGTCCTGGTCTCGGCGCGGGGGAATCTCAGCACCGGGTCGCGGCCGCCGCCGCCCTTGACCAGCGACAGGCGGAAATGCCCGGTCAGGCAGATTTCCAGCGCGTTGATGCAGACCTCGCCATCGCCCTGCACGCCGTGGCCGTCGCCGGCGGAGAACAGCGCGCCCTCGTTGAACACGCCCTCGGTCAGCTCCTTGTTGTCGAGGTTGCCGCCGATCGCGCGTGGTTCCTTGGTGTTGATCATCCCCCAGTCGGCCGGGGGCGCCACGCCCATCACGCCGAAGAAGGGCGCGAGTGGCAGGTCCATCCCGCCTTCCTTCGGGCCGAAGGGCAGCTTGCAGGTCATCGCCTGGCGGTCCACCGGGATGTGCAGCGTGCGGCGGTAGGGAAAGTCTTCCGGCAGGGTGCCGAACAGCGGGCGGAAGCCGCAGAAGCCCCAGTCGGCGCCGAGTTCGATCTTCTCGATGTCGATGCGCAGCGCGTCGCCCGGCTCGGCGCCGCGCACGGCGACGGGGCCGGTGATGACATGGGCGCCCAGGCGGGGAAGCTTCCGGTGCACCTCCCGCAGCACGGGGTGGACCGCCATCATCTTCTCCTGCGGCGGCATCACCTCGGGCCCGCCGGAGAGGCATTCCAGGATGACCACCTCGCCCGGGTCGATGGTGGCGACCGGCGGGAAGGAGGCGTCGAAGGCGCCCCAGCGGATGGTGTCCAGCGATGCGGCAACGCGGGTCGGTTCGCTCATGCGGGGGCTCCTGCGGCACGGTGGCCGGATCGGGACGTCGGTTGAAGAATGCAAGCAGGGTGCCGGGCGGAAGGGAACCCCGCGCGGCGCGCTACAGCCAGCCCTTGCGCCGGAAATACAGCACCGGAAGGATCGCGCTGACCACCATCAGGCACAGCGCGATCGGATAGCCCGCCGCCCAGTCGAGTTCCGGCATGAACTTGAAGTTCATGCCGTAGATGCTGGCGATCAGCGTGGGCGGCATCAGCGCGACAGACGCAACGGTGAAGGTCTTGATGATGTTGTTCTGCTCGGCGTTGATGACGCCGAGCACCGCATCCAGCAGGAACTGTGCCTTGGAGGTCAGCACATGGGCGTGTTCGACCAGGGAGCGCACGTCGCGCACCAGTGTCTTGATGAGGTGCTGGTTCTCCTTGCGCACGGCCGAGGCCTTCTCGGCGCCCACGAAGGTGAGGATGCGCGTGAGGCCGAGCAGCGTGTCCGACGCGCGGCTGGTGACTTCCCCCACCTGGCCGAGCGTGATGAGCGTGGCCTTCAACTGGTCGTCCTTGCGGTCCGCCTTGAGGTTCGCGCGCGCCGCCCGGAACGTGCGTTGGGACGCGCGGTCCATGTCCGCGCCCACGCGTTCCAGGATGTCCGCGAGCCGGTCCACCACCTGTTCGAACAGATGCAGCATCACCGCATCGGGGGAGGCGAGCAGCGCCGGCTGGCGTTGCGCGCGCACCCCGAAGGCGCTGAACGCCTTGGGCGTGGCATAGCGCACCGTGACCAGCGTGGTGTTGGTCAGCACGAAAGTGATGGCGGTCGATCCGAATTCGCCGGCATCGATGCCGTACAGGAAATTCGCGGTGAGGAAGAGCGTGTCGTCCTCGCGGTACAGGCGCGAGGAGCTCTCGATCTCCTGCATTTCCTCGCGCGTCGGGATCTCGATGCCCAGCGCGTCCTGGACCGCCTTCTCCTCCTGCGGGGTCGGGTTCAGCAGGTCGATCCAGACGGCGTGGCGCAGGCTGTCGGGCTCCGCCACGGCGGACGCGGCGGCGCGCTGTTCGGGGGCGGGCAGCGAGGCGGTGATGTCGGAGACCGCGCCTTCGAGCACGCGGCAGCGCCCCTCCTGAACCGTCCAGGTCGTCAGCATGGCGGTGGCCTCCTGTACGGGTAGGTCGGGACCGGCCCCGCGGTTCTAGCGACCGGCATGGCGTCGCGCCACCCGGGCGTTCAGCCCGGCGCGGGCAGGCCGTGCAGGCGCGCGACGGCCTGGAAATCCGCGGCTTCCGCGTGGCGGCCCGACGGGCGCGTGCCGTCGGCATCGCGCACCAGCTGGCAGGTGCGCAGCCCGGCGGCCGCGGCGGCGTCGAGCTCCTCGGCCACGTCGGACAGGAACAGGATCTCGCGCGCCGGCAGGTGCAGCCCGGCGGCGATGGTGGCGTAGGATGCGGCGTCACGCTTGCCGCCGACCGCGGTATCGAAGAAGCCGGTGAAGATGCCGGTCAAGTCGCCCGCCACGGAATGCCCGAACAGCAGCCTCTGCGCGGGCACCGAACCGGACGAGTAGACCGCGAGCCGCAGCCCGGCCCGCGACCAGGCGCGCAGGCAGGGGGCCACGTCGGGCCACAGGTGGCCCTGCAGGCGACCATCCTCGTAGCCCGCGCGCCAGATCAGGCCCTGCAGGGATTTGAGCGGCGTGACCTTGGCGTCCTCGGTCATCCAGCGCCGCAGCGTGGCGCGCGGGTCCTCGGCGGGGGCGGCGGCGCGGACATCGGCCAGGATGGCAGCCACGGCGGGATCAGCGCCCCGCGCATCGAGGAAACCATCCAGCGCCGCCTCCGCGAACGGGAACAGCGTGTCCTTAACGAAGGCGATGGCGGTGGTCGTGCCCTCGATGTCCAGCAGGATGCAGGTGGGCGGGGCGGTCAATCGACGGTGACCGGGATGCGCGCGGCGATGTCGGATCCCGTATAGTGCGGCGTCCAGCCGGTGGTGTCGGTGAAGACGCGCAGCGCCGTGACATGCGGGACCGCGCCGGCATCGAACCAGTGCCTGGTGTTGGCGGGCACCGAGATCAGGTCGCCGCGCGTGCAGTGCGCGTCGTAGATCTTCCCATCCACATGCATGACGAAATTGCCCGCGCCTTCGTGGAAGAAGCGGACCTCGTCCTCGGTGTGGATGTGTTCGCTCAGGAACTTCGCGCGGATCGCGTCCTTCTGCGGGTGGTCGGCGGTCAGGCGGATGACGTCCGCCGTGCCGGCCTGGCTCTCGCGCAGGAAGGCGTCGAGTTTCGGGCGATAGGCGGCGAGCACGGCGTCGGCCTCCGCGCCGTCCGGCAGGGCGGCCACCGGCCAGCGTTCGAAACGCACGCCGATGGGCGCCAGCGCCGCAGCGATCGCGGCGGCATCATCGGTGCGCAGGGTCTCGGCGCCGGTCGCGGCGTCGCGGATGGTCAGCAGGCTCATGGCGTGTGTTTCCCGTCCTCGAGTTCACAGAGCAGCATGAATTCCAGCGCCTCCAGCCGCATCAGGGCGGCGGGCATGTCGGCACCCCAGACATAGACGCCGTGGCCGCGGATGACATAGCCCGGCGGCGCATCGGGCGTGCTGTCCCACAGCGCATCGAGCGCACGTTGCAGGCGGGCGATGTCCTGGTCGTTGTCGACCACCGGAAGGTCGACCGCGGTGTCGTGCGTCGGCCCGCCCGGAAACGCCTTCAACACTTCATACCCGGCCAGGCGGATAGCGCCGGCGGCGCGGCGCGACAGCACGGTGTTGGCCACCGAATGCCCGTGCAGCACCGCCCCCGCATCAGGGAATCGTCGGTAGATGCCGCAATGCAGCCGCGTCTCGTAGGAGGGCCGGTCCCCCGAATCGATCGGCGCGCCTTCGGCATTGACGCGGATGATGTCGGCGGGTGCGAGGAACCCCTTGTGGCCGCCGGACCGCGTGATCGCGATGCGTCCGGAGGGCTGGCGGATCGAGATGTTGCCCGCCGTCGCCGGAACCCAGCCCATTGCATGCATGCGCGCGCCGGCGGCGACGATGGCAGCGGCGGCCTCCTGGAAGGTCATAGCGACAGGTCCCCCGCGAACGGCAAGGCCCCGCCACGCACCGAAGCGCGACGGGGCCTGCCGGTCTGCCGAAAAGGCGGCGTCAGGCGGCGGGGCGGCTGCCCGGCTGCGGCTGCGCGGCGGTGGCCTGCGCGGCGGCGGGGCCCTGGATGTTGCCGGCCGGCGGCGTGGCCGGGGCCTGCGCCTCCATCGAGGCGTCCTTCTCGTCTTCCTTGATGTTCTGCTTGAAGGACTTGATGCCCTTGGCCAGGTCGCCCATCAGGCCGCTGATCTTACCGCTGCCGAACAGCAGCAGGACGACGAGCAGAACGACAAGCCAATGCCAGATGCTGAACGAACCCATGGCGACGCCTCGATCCCGTTGTGGCCGCGCGCGAGGCGCGCAGCGGTCTCCGTGTGAACGGGGCGCAACCTAGTGTCCCGGCGGCGCCCGTGCAAATCCAGATGGGCCATCGGCAGCCGGACCGCAACGGGTCTTGACACCGGCGCGCGCGGAAACCATTAAGCGCTGAGATCCGGGCCCCTCTGGCGGCCGCCGGCCCACCCGTGGGCGGCGTCCGTGATGTCGGATCGCGTGGGAAATCGCGCGATCACGGCCCGCTCATATCCTGATGCCTTGAGCCCGTGTGTCGCGCCCAGAGACGGGAGTGCGATCGATGGAGTTCTTTTCGGCCGAATGGCTCGGCAAGCCCTTGTGGATGTGGAAGGGCTTCCTGCTGGTCGTGGTGGTGCTGCTCGCCTTCGACCTGGGCGTGCTGAACCGCAAGGACAAGGAAATGGGGATCGCCCAGAGCCTATGGCTCTCGGCCTTCTATATCGGCTTCGCGATGCTGTACGGCGCTGGCATCTGGTGGGCCTACGAGGCCGGCCAGCTGACCACCTCCGACGGCACCCATGCCGGGGTTGCCTTCTTCACCGGCTTCTTCATCGAGAAGGCGCTGTCGATCGACAACGTCTTCGTCATCAGCCTGATCTTCACCTACTTCGCGATTCCGCGGCGCTACCAGTACCGCGCGCTGGTGTGGGGGATCATCGGCGTGATCGTGCTGCGCGGCATCATGATCGCGGTGGGTGCGGCGCTGGTGCAGGAATATTCCTGGGTCCTTTACATCTTCGGCGCGTTCCTGATCGCCACCGGCATCAAGATGCTGGTGGTGCCCGAGGGCGAGCAGGACATGGCGAAGAACCCGATCGTGCGGTTCATGCGCAGGCACATGCGCGTGTCGGACGAGCTGCACGGGGAGAAGTTCGTGATCCGGCAGGTCGACCCGGCCACCGGCAAGATGACGACCTTTGCCACGCCACTGCTGCTCGCGCTGGTGGTGATCAACATCGCCGACCTGATCTTCGCGGTGGATTCCGTGCCGGCGATCTTCGCCATCACCACCGACACCTTCATCGTCTACACCGCGAACATCATGGCTATCCTGGGTCTGCGCGCGCTGTACTTCGCGCTGGCCGCCATGGTGCACCGCTTCCACTACCTGAAGTATGCGCTGGCGCTGGTGCTGGTGTTCATCGGCGGCAAGATCTTCTGGAACCAGATCGTGGGGAAGGTGGATCCGGCCATCTCGCTGGGCGTCACGCTGGCGATGATCCTGGGCGGGATCGTCTATTCGCTGTGGAAGACGCGCAAGGACACGCCGGTTCCGGCGGCGTAAGGCGGGCGGGGCGCGGCGGACACGTCGCGCCCCGTTTCCCTCAGGCATCCAGCCTGATGTTCAGCCGGCGGATCATCCCGCCCCAGCGTTCCGTCTCCTGCGCCAGGAAGGCGGCGGCCTCGGCCGGGGTGCTGGCCATCACCTCGAAGCCCGCGCCCTCCAGGCGCTGGCGCGCGGCCGGTTCGCGCAGGCCACGCTGCGTCTCGGCGGCCAGCCGCGCCACGCGATCCGCCGGCGTCGAGGCCGGGACAACCAGGATCTGCCAACCATAGGATTCTGCGTTGGCCACGCCCTGTTCGGCGAGCGTCGGCACGGCCGGCGTCGGCGCAAAACGGGCAGCCGACGTCACCGCAACCGCCCGGATCTGCCCCGCCTGCACCTGCGGCAGCACCGCTGCGGTCGTTACCATCATCGCCTGGATGCGCCCGGCCACCAGGTCCAGCGTCGCCTGGGGGAAGCCGCGATAGGCCACGTGCACCATCTCCGGCGCCCCGGTGCGCGCCAGCAGGTCGAGCATCCCGAGATGCCCGCCCGACCCCGACCCGACCGACCCGAAGGCCACGCGCCCGGGATTGGCCCGCAGATGCGCCAGGAAGCCGGCGAGGTCGGTGACCGGCAGGTCATTGTTCACCACCAGGAATTGCGGCCCCCGCACCAGCAGAGACACGGCCACCAGGTCCTTCACCGGGTCATAGGGCAGGTTCGGAAAGAGCGCCGGCGCCGTGGACAGTGGCCCGTTGATCGACAAGCCGATGACATGCCCGTCGGTCGCCTTGGCGATGGCATCCGTTCCGATGTTGCCGCCGGCCCCCGCGCGATTGTCCACCACCACCGGCTGGCCCAGCACGCGCGCCAGGTGTTCGGACAGCACGCGCCCGGTGAGGTCGGGGCTGGACCCGCCGGGAAACGGCACGATGAAGCGCAGCGGGCGGTCGGGCCATGCCGCCTGGGCGCGCGCGACAGCGGGCACCAGCGGCAGGGCGGGCAGCGCGGCGCCGAGGGCGCGGCGGGTGATGGTCATGGCAGTTCCTCCGGCGGCGCGGCGGTGCGGTCCCGCCCGCCTGGCCATGCTTGGACGGGGCCGCCGGCCGTCTGCCGGAAGAAACCCGCCTGGGCGACGTTTGCAGCATGACGCGGCCGGGTCGTCCAGCGGCGCTCGCCGCAGGCGGCCCGCGGGCCTGGCCCGCCACAAGGGGAGAGTGATTCCGTGGAACGTCTGGTCCCGTTGTCCCGCTGTATCGCGGCACAGCACTGCAACCTGCGGCTGTTCCGTTGCTGGATTCGCTTTCACTTTTTCCTAAGGCTGAGCCATACATTCTGGACGGGTTTCCCCCAGCCGGAGCGCAACCCATGACTGCAATCCCGCGCGTGATGATCCTCTGCGTCGCGCTTCTGTCCCTGCCTGGCTGCGCCACCGTGGCGCTGAACGCGGCGCTGCGCGCGGCACACCCGCAGCCGGCCTGGAACGGGGACGTCGCGGTTGCGTCGGAACCGCCCGGCGCGCGCTGCACCGTGGCGCGTGGCGCGCAGGTGATGGCCGAGGTGCCCGCCGCCCCCGGCACCGTGCGCCTGGCCCGGTCCTACAGCACGCTGGAGGTGCGCTGCGCCGCCGACGGCTACCTGGAAACGGCCGAGGTGCTGCGCGCGCGCGACGACCCGGCGGTGTTCCGCATGGCGCCGAACGGCGTGATCGGCGCGACGGCGACGGTCATCAGCCTCGCCTCTGCCCGGACCATGCGCTACCCGTCCGAGGTGACGGTCACGCTGGTGCCCGCCACCTTCCCGACCGAGGAGGCGCGCGAGGGCTTCTTCGCTGCCCGCCGCGCCGCCCTGATGGCCGCCCGCGCCGGCGAGGTCGCGCTGGGCGAGGAACGCTGCCGCGCGGAGCGCGAGACAACCTGCGACCCGTCGCTGCTGGTGGCGCAACGCCAGCAGCAGGAGGACCTGGCGCGGCTCGATGCGCTGCGCGGCGCGGCGCGGGTGGCAGGCGCCGCCCCGGCCGTGGCCACGCCGCCCGACCCGGTCGCCGCGACGGGGCCGCGGCCGCTGCGCGTCGCCTCGGCCGAGACGGTCCAGTAGCGCGCGGGGCGCTATTGCGCCTCCGCCACCAGCCGTCCGCCGTGGATGAAGCCGAAGGTCGGGAAATTCGTCTGGCCGAGGTCGTTCACCGGCGGATACCAGACCCGCACCAGCGACCAGTCGTTGTTGGGCGAGACATCCATCACCGGCTGGTCGCGTGCCACGCGGCCACGATTGCGCCCGCTGGCCCAATTGGCGTGGTCCACGCGAATTTCCCGCGGGCCGACCACGCGCGTCACGACCGAGAGATGCCCGGTGCGGTTGCGCTGCGTGCGCATGAAGACCAGCACCGACCCCGTGCGCGGCCGGCGCGACCGGTCGTAGCGGCCCGATTGCGCCGCCGCGTCCCACCATTGCCAGGCGTCGCCCTGGAGGTCGATGCCCGACCGTGCCCGCGCGTAGGGCACGCAGGAGGACTCGCCGCCCGCGTAGCCCGGAACGCCGCTGCGCGGCGCGCTGCCTGAACTGCCACATGCTGCGAGTGCGAGTGCACCCAGCATCGCGATCATGCGAAGCACGACCCCGAACCCCCTGATTCCCCTGGGTTCAGCTTAACGCAGATCAGGGCGGAAGTGGAGCATTCCGGTGGCGGTGCCGCGTTTGCGCGGCGCGCCGTGTCGTCAGGACAACGTCGTCAGGTCCTGGAATCAACGCTGCGCCAGTCTGTTCTGCCGGGTCCAGAGGGCTTTCCCGGTCACGCGCCGTGGGGACCCCGGCAGAACCGGGGTCCCTCGGCTGGTCAGACGGGCGTGAACATCGGCACCGGGGCGCCGCCTTCCTCGGTGGCCTTGAGCACCACCTTCACCTTCTGGCCGATCTTCACCGTGTCGAGGTCGCAATCGACGATGTTGGTGAAGATGCGCGGGCCTTCGTCGAGTTCGACATAGGCAGGCGCGTGCGGTTCCTTCGAACGCATGACGGTGAAGGAATAGATCGTCCCCGTCCCCTTCGCCTCGACGAGTTCCACGTTGTTGGACAGCGTGAAGGGCGAGCAGCCGCGCGGATACCAGAAGTGCTTGCCGGTATCCTTGCAGCGGCCGATCAGGAATTTGCCGGCGCGCGCCGCGTCCCAGAACGGCTTGGTGGTGGGGTCTTCCTTCGGCGCCGGGATGGCGCGGTTGGCGGCTTGGGTCGCCATGGTGATCACTCCCGTTCCATGATGAGCGTGGCCGAGCCGTGCCGGTGGCCCAGCAGGCCGCCGATGCCATTCGCCAGGGCCAGCTTGCAGCCCGGCACCTGCACCTTGGCGTGCGCTTCGCCGCGCAGCTGGCGCACCGCCTCGATGACCTTGGTCATGCCGCCGCGATTGGCCGGGTGGTTGTTGCACAGCCCGCCGCCATCGGTGTTGAAGGGCAGCTTGCCGACGCCGCTGATCAGGTTGCCGTCGGCGACGAAGGCACCGCCCTTGCCCTTTTCCGCGAAGCCCAGATCCTCGATCTGCATCAGCACCGTGATGGTGAAGCTGTCGTAGATCGACGCGTATTGCATGTCCTTCGGCGTCACCTTGGCTTCCGCGAAGGCCGCCGCGCCGGATTGCCGCGCGGCGGAATAGGTCAGGTCCACCTGGCCACCGGCCTGGTTCTTGGTGGCCTCGGCGCAGCCGAGCACCTTCACCAGCGGACGCTTCAGCGACTTCGCGATCTCCGGCCGCGCGACGATCAGCGCGCCGCCGCCATCGGAGATGACGCAGCAGTCGAGCCGGTGCAGCGGGTCCGCCACCATGGGCGAGTTCACCACCTCCTCGACCGTCACGACCTTGGGCAGCATGGCGTGCGGGTTGTGCTGCGCGTGCTGGGATGCCGCCACCTTGATCCAGGCGAGCTGCTCGGACGTCGTGCCGTATTCGTACATGTGGCGCGCCGCGACATTGGCGTAGGAGGTCACGACGGTGCGCGCCATCGGGATCTCGAACGGGTCGTCCGGGATGTTCGGCGCCCAGGAACGCGGCACGGTGCCGGTCGCCATGCCTTCAGCCCGCGGCCGGCCGGCCAGCGTGATGAGCGCGATGTTGCAGCGCCCTTCCTTGATGGCCTGCGCCGCGTGGCCCACGTGCATGACATAGGAGCAGCCGCCCATGTCGGTGCTGTCGACATGGCGGAGCTTGGTCAGCCCCATGTAGTCGGCCTGGTTGAGCGGCCCGAGGCCCGGCGCGGCGCCGGTGCAGAAGAAGCCGTCCACGTCGTCCTTGGACAGGCCGGCATCCTGGAGGGCGCCATAGGCGACCTCGGCATGGAGTTGCGCGACCGATTGGCCCTCGGCCTTGCGCGTCGGGTGCTCGAAGGCCCCGACGATATAGGCTGCGCCGTTGATGCTCATGGCGGGGCTGTTTCCTCCTGCGTGTGTCTGGCGGCGCAGGGAAGCAGCGGAGGCGGTGGCTGTCGAGGGGGACGCCCGATGTGCCCAGAGCGTCAGCCGTCGCAGGCGCCTGCGCACGACGCGATCGAGTAATACGGCGCCCCGGATCGTGCCCCGCACGAACCCGGAGCGCGCAGCGCGACCGCGCCCAAAACATCAGCGGCCGCCAGCGCAACGGCGCGTGGCGCGAAGCCAAGCCGACCGGATGGCCGGCGCCGGGCGTCGGGGGGCCACAAAAAGGGTCCCGCCGAGCCTGCGCAGACCTGCGCGGGACCCGGCGGGGTTTCACTGCCGACTGGGGGGCAATATCAGCGCGGCAGGAACTCGGCGAAATATTCGTAGCTGTCGGCGTTCATCTGCGCCGCGGCGGGGTCGTCCTTGGCCAGCGCTTCCGCACCCCGGGGCTGGTAGGCGTGGTCGCGCGCGCCCAGCGCGAGGTGGCTCATCTCGTGGATGACGATGCCGCCTTGGCTGTCCTGGCCGGTGCGCTGGGCGCTGAAGAAGGTCGGGCAGAAGCCCATGATCTCGCGCGCGCCGCCGCCCCAGCGGACATAGGCGAAGGTCGGGCCGCGGCAGGCGCGGGCATGGTTGCATTCGTAGGCGACGCGGTTCTCGCGTTCATCAAGGCCGCGCGAGATGGCGCGGAAATTCTTGGCGATGGCACCGGCCGGGTTGGTGCCGAAGAAGCGCGCCAGGTGCGGGCGGATCGCCTCGGGCTCCAACGTAAGGGAGGCGACCGATGCGTTGGTCATCTGCCGGGCGTCACCGAAGGCGCGGCGGATGGTGTTGCGCTGTTCGTCGGTGCAGGTGCCGTCCGCGGTCAGCACCGGGGCGCTGCGCTGCGCATCCTTCACGCCCTGCGCGGCACCCGGCAGCGGGGCCAGGATCAGGGCGGCGAGGGCGGCGGCGGTGGCGAAGGTCTTGCGCATCGGTCTCTCTGCCTTCCGGGGATCGGGTGGCAGGGGAATGATGCGCGGCGCCGGCCGCCCCGGCGCTGAAACGGTTCAGGCGGCCACGACGGTCCGCGTGCGCTTTTCCTTCGCGTTCCGTAGCAGCGCGATGCCGCGGTAGATTCCGTGCACCATCTTGGAATACGGCATCGCCACGAAGAAGGCGAAGACCAGGCCGAGGTGGATCGCCAGCATCACGCCCATCGCGCCGGTGTGGCGAATGGCGAGCAGCAACAGGCCCGTCGCCGCGATCAGGAACAGCAGCGCCAGCATCGCGAATTCGCCGCCCGCCACCTTGCGCGAGACCGGGCCGGGATCGGTGATGATCTTGGTGTGCATCAGCCCCGCCGCGCCCAGCATCATCAGCACGCCACCCCAGGTGCCGAACTGCACGGGCAGGGAAAAGAAGGCATGCGGCGACTTCCAGCCGAACACGTGGTGGTAGATGGCACCCGTGGTGGTGGCCGCGAAGCACAAAAGAAAGCCGTACAGCAGCGCCTGGTGGAAATGCCGCCGGCGCTGCGAGAAGCCCTCGTCGAGATCGTTGCAGCCATGCCCGCCGCCGCCGAGGTTGCGCAGCGTCAGGATATCGACCGCCGCCTCGGCGGCCGGCGCGGGGGCGAAGCTGCCGCCCATGCCCCCGGTGGCGCGCCAGTAGCTGCGCGCGCCCATGGCCATGGCAAACACACCAAAGCCGAAGGTCAGCGTGGCGAGCGACACCATCAGCCAATAGGGGATGATGCGAAAGAACGCGCCGACACCGGTCTGCGCCGAATAGAGCACTGCCGGGTCCTGCAGCACCGCGACCAGGATCAGCGTGATGGCAATGCCGAAGGCCGCCACCAGCGAGACGATGGTGCCGTTGCGTTCGAAGGCGCGGCCCATCGGCGCCGGCCAGGCGTGGGCTGCGTAGGATTCGTGGCGAATCTCGGCGAAGGTGGCGGGGATGTTGATGCCGAAGGCATGCGGCGGCGCGTACTGGCAGGCGTGGTAGCAGCCCTTGCAGCCATGGCAGAGGTTCGCGAGGTGCGTGAGGTCGGCTTCCGCAAACGACCGGCGCATCGCCATGGCGGGGAACACGGCGCAATAGCCTTCGCAATAGCGGCAGGCGTTGCAGATTTCCATCTGCCGCCGGGCTTCGGCGACGGTTTCACTTTCAGTTCCGGGCTGCACGCGCTGCTTCCTCCCCCGCGATGCGGCCGAAGACGGTGCCGATCGTCATGCCGAAGCCGGCGAGATATCCCTGGCCGAGGATGTTGCCGGACATGATCTCGCCCGAGGCGAACATGTTCGCGCTGGGCTTGCCGTCGGCCATCATCACCCGCGCGCGCTCGTTCACCTTCACCGACAGGAAGGTGAAGGTGATGCCGGGCTTGAGCGGGTGGCAGTAGTAGGGTGGTCGGTCGATGCGCCGCGCCCAATGGGACTTCGGCGGGGACAGGCCTTCGGTGCGGCAATCATCCAGCGACTGCGCGCGGAAGGTGCCGGGCTGCACGGCGGCATTGTAGTCGGCCACCACCTTCTCGAGCTTGCCGGCATCCAGGCCGATCACGCCGGCCAGTTCCGCGATGCTGTCGGCACGGTAGGGGGCGAAGACCGGCGGCAGGTAGTCGTGCTGCGCCTGGGAATCATTGATGGCGAAGGCGACCTGGCCGGGCTGCTGGGCGATCAGCCGGCCCCAGATGGCATAGCGCTTCGGCCAGACATCCTCGCCCTCGTCGTAGAAGCGCTCGACGTCGCGGTTGACCACGACCGAGAAGGGCACGCAGTCGAGCCGCATCGCGAGGCCGCCATCTTCCATGGGTGCGCGGGCATCATTGGCCACGGCGTGGAACTGCGTGGGGTCGCCCACTTCCTGCACGCCCGACGCCAGCATGTCCTTCAGGATGCGCCCCTGCGCGTAGGGCGTACCGCGGATCTGGAAATTATCGGCGGCATCGCCCCAGTATTTGCGCAGCCATTCGCGATTGGCCTGGAAGCCACCGGCCGAGGCGACGAAGGCCTTGAAGCGCAGCCGCGCGGGGAAGCCGCGGTGGGAGACGATGGCCTCGGTTGCGAAACCGTCCTGCACGGCGATGTGCTGAACCTCGGTATCGTACAACGCCACCACGCCCAGGCGTTCGGCGGTGCGATACAGCGCATTCAGCAGCGCCTTGCCGCCGCCCAGGAAGAAGGCGTTGGTGCGCGACAGCGACAGCGTGCCGGACAACGACGGCTGGAACACGACGCCGCATTGTTCGAGGAAGCCCGGCGCGTGCTGGGATGCGCGGATGCACATGCGCGCCAGGGCTTCATCGGTGCGCCCGCCGGTCACGCGGTTCAGATCGTCCCAGTATTCCTCTTCGAGATAGGCATCGGTCAGCACGCCGGTCGGCCCCGGATGCAGCGCGCGCAGGTTGCGGGTATGGCGTGAATTGCCGCCCCGCATCGCACGCGGCGCGTGTTCGGCCAGCACGACCGAAGCACCCGCCTGGCGCGCGGTGATGGCGGCGCACAGGGCGGCATTGCCGCCGCCGGCGACCAGGACATCGAAGATCTGGGTCAGGTCCGCCATGGCGCGGCTCCCGTGGTTCGCGGTGATGTATACAGGTGTATCCAGGCATGTCCAGGGCGTGCTAGCCCTTCGACATGGATGGATCGACCCCCGCGCGCGACCTCGGCGAGGCCGCCTATGGCCGCATCCGCGCGGCCATCCGCGACGGGTCCCTCGCACCCGGCGAGCGCCTGACCGAGGTGGACCTGGCGGCGCGCTTCGGCGTCTCCCGTACCCCGGTCCGACAGGCGATCGCGCGGCTGGAAGCCGAGGGGCTGCTGACGCATGAGGCGAGGCGCGGGCTGACCGTCACCCGCCCCGACCACCAGCAGGTGGTGGAACTGTATGTGATGCGCGAAGTGCTGGAGGGTGCGGCCGCGCGCCTCGCCGCGCAACACGCGAGCGAGACCGAGATCGCCGCCATGGCCGAGATCGTCGGCGCCGAACCAGCGGCCTTCGGCGATGCCGCCGCCCTCGCCGCGGTGAACCAGCAACTGCATGGGCTGTTGTACCTGGCCGCGCACAACCGCTATCTGCTGCGCAGCCTGGAACAACTCGCGGCCACCATGTCGCTGCTGCCCACGCTGCTGACGCGCGGCGGGCGCGCGCAGGCGGCACATGCGGAACATCGCGCCATCCTGAAGGCTATCGTCAAACGCGACGGCGACGCCGCGGAAGCCGCCGCGCGCGCTCATGCCCGTGCCGCGCAGAAGCATCGCCTCGCCTGGATGGTGGGCACCATCGGCGTGCCGCGCGCGACACCCGGTTGACAGGCCCCGCGGTGCGCCGAAGGCTGGCGCCCGGGAGAACCCTGACATGACACGCATCCGCCTCGCCCTGCTCGGTTTGCTCGTGCTCGCCACGCCGGCGCGCACGCAAACGCTGACCATGGCGGTGGAGGCGCCCTTCGGCCTCGACCCCCACTTCCTGTTCGCCGGGCCGAACATGGCGGCCGCGCGCCAGATCTACGACAGCCTGATCAACCGCGACGCCGAGAGCCGCTTCGTCCCCGGCATCGTCGAACGCTGGGAAGCGACCGGCCCGCAGGAATGGACGCTGCACCTGCGCCGCGGCGTGACCTTCCACGATGGCAGTCCCTTCACAGCCGACGACGTGGCCTTCTCGATCGCGCGCGTGCCGTCGCTGCCGAACAACCCCGGCCCGTACACGTCGAACCTGCGCACCATCGCGCGCGTCGAGGTGGTGGACCCGCAGACCGTGCGCCTCCACACCGACCAGCCGAACCCGGTTCTGCCGGGCCAGCTCACGAACATCTTCGTGGTGTCGAAGCGCGCGGCGGAATCCGCCACCACAGCCGACTTCAACGCCGGGCGCGCGGCGATCGGCACCGGGCCGTTCCGGCTCGAGCAGATGCGTGGCACCGAGGGCATGACGGTGGTCCGCAACGACGCCTACTGGGGCGACGCACCGGCCTACCAGCGCGTCACCATCCGCGTCATCGGCAATGATTCCGCGCGCCTCGCGGCGCTGCTGAGCGGCGATGCCGACCTGGTCGAGAGCGTGCCGCCGACCGACGTGGAACGCCTCCAGCGCGATGCGCGCGTGAGTGTGTTCCGGCGCAATTCCGACCGCATCATGTACCTGCTGCCGAATGTCCGGCTCGACCAGTTCCCGCTGCTGGCCGACACGGCCGGCGCGCCGCTGCCGCGCAATCCGCTGCGCGACATCCGCGTACGCCAGGCGTTGTCGCTGGCCATCGACCGCCAGGCGCTGGCGGCGCGCGCGCTCGATGGCCAGGCGGTGCCGACGATGCAGATGGTGCCCGAGCAGTTCGGCGGCTTCGATGCGACCATCGCCCTGCCCGCCGCCGACCCCGTCCGCGCCCGCGCGTTGCTGGCCGAGGCCGGCTATCCGGACGGCTTCGCCGTCACCATCGGTTGTTCCAACAACCGCTACGTCAACGATGCGCGGGTCTGCCAGGCGCTCGGGCAGATGCTGACGCGCGCCGGCTTCCAGGCGCGCGTCGAGACGATGCCCTGGAACGTGTTCTCCCCGCGCACCCAGGCGCATCGCAACGACCTGCCGCTGATGCTCTATGGCCTGTCGCTGTCGTCGTCGCGCGATGCCTCCTACATCCTGTCCACCGCGGTGCATACGCGCGTGCCGGCGCAGGCCTTCGGGCAGGGCAATCGCGGCGGGTTCTCCGATGCGCGGCTGGACGGCCTGATCGCCGGCGTGATCGGCGCCACGGGCGAAGGGCGCGAGGCGGCGTTGCGCCGCGTGGCGCGGGAGGCCGGCGACCAGCTGCCCTTCATCCCGCTCTACAACCAGGTGGTAGTGGCAGCGGCGCGGCGCGGCGTTGTCTACACGCCGCGCATGGACGAACAGATGGTGGCGCAGAACGCGCGGCCGGCGCCGCGCTGAAGCGCGGCTACTTCACCGAGGAGAAGGCTGTCGGCTGCAGGATCGCGCTGCTGACATTGGCCAGGATCGGGCCGTCCTTTTCGCTCTCGGCGCGCTTGGCGATCCATTCGGGATCGGCCTGGAACGCGTTCCACTTCGTCTCGCGCTCCGCCAGCGATTCCCACGCCAGCAGGTAATGCAGGTCGAGGTTCGATTCGCCGATCACCGTGGTCCAGAAGCCCGCCTGGCGCATGCCGTAGCGCTGCCAGATGCCGAGCGTGACGGTGTCGAAGCGCTTGAGCAGCGCCGGCAGGCGTCCGGGCAGGCAGCGGTAGATGCGGAGTTCGTGCAGCATGCGATCGTTTCCTCGTGGTTGGTCAGAGCATTGCGGCGCCGTGCCGCCGTGCGACGCGACTTGGGCACGGCGTGCGAAGGCAGCCTACCGCCCGGCCGGCAGCAGCCCGGCGCGCCGCAACCCAGCGCGCTCGGCTTCGAACGACGCAGGCTGCGCCGCCTCGAAGGCCGCGGTGTCCAGGTACAGGCGCGGCATGTTGAAGCGCTCCATCACCAGGCGCGGCGCATCCTCGTCCAGCGCATCGCGGAAGGCGGCGTGCAGGCGGGCCACCACCGCGGGGTCCATCCCGCGCGGCCCGCCGATGCCATAGGGGCTGTCCACCACCAGGTCGATGCCGGCCTGCCGCAGCGTCGGCACATCCGGGAAGCGGGGCATGCGCGCCGCACCCCAGACCACGAGCAGGCGGAAGCGGCCATCGGCCACCATGGGTGCCCAGCCGCTGGCATCCGCCACCACGTCCACCTGCCTGGACAGCAGTGCCGTGGTCAGCTCCCCGCCACCGCGATACGGCACGTGGGTCAGTTCCACGCCGGCGCGCTGCATGATGTCGAGCATCGTCATGTGCTGCACCGAGGTCGGGCCCAGCGTGCCGTAGGTCAGCCGCCCGGGCGCCGCGCGCGCGGCCGCCAGGACATCGTCCAGCGTGCGCCAGGGGCTGTCGGCATGGACAACGATGCCATGCGCCGAGCCGCTGAGCTGCACGATCCAGGTGAAGTCGGTCAGCGAATTGAAGGTCGGGCGTTCGGCGGAGAGCATGAAGCGATGCACGCCGCTGAACAGCTGGGCCAGCGTGTAGCCGTCCGGCCGCGCATCCTTCAGCGCGGCGGCGCCGAGCGTGCCGGAGGCACCCGGCCGGTTCTCCGGAACCACCGGCTGGCCCAGGCGCCGCCCCGCGGCATCGGCGATGGCTCGCAGGAAGACATCGGCCGAAGCGCCCGGCGGCCAGGGAATGAACAGGCGGATCGGGCGGTCGGGAAAACTGCCCTGCGCACGGGCAGGCGCCGCCAACAGGGCGGGTGCAGCCAGCAGCGCGCGGCGCGTGGCGGGTCCTTCGGCCATTGCGGTCTTCCTCGGCAGGTGCCGCGATGCTCGCAGGCAGCGCCGCCGAGTCAAGCCGCGCGACAGGATGAACCAGCCGCCCGCGCCCGGCCCGGTCGCGCCGGTGATGTCGATCTGCACGTCGGCCGCGCCATCGCCGTTGGTGTCACCCTGCGCGCGCCACCGGCAGCGCGGTCGGCGCCACGCGCAACGGCCCGGCGCCGAGCGCTGAAGCGATCCGCGGCGGCCCCCGCGCCGCCCGGCACGGTATCGACCCGGCCGCCCGACAGCGCATCGTTGCCGGCCGGCCCGCCCAGCGCATTGCCCCGAATGTGTTCCGCCGCCGGTCACCAGCGCGTTCGGCGCCAGCAGCAGCGCCGCGCCGTCGCTCGCGACGACGGTGTCCTGGGCGATGGAGGTGTCGCTGGTGCTGCAGCCCAGCAGCTGGGTGCCGGGGTTTGCGGCGCCCAACGCGGGCCGGGCCACGTGATGCACCAGCCAGGGTGGGGCCGCCGCTGCGCCGCGGGCCTACAGCAGGAACCACCCCGCCACGGGACTGGCCGCGCTCAGAATATCGATCGCGACATCCGCCGCGCCGTCGCCATCGGTATCGCCCTGCGCGCGCCAGGCACCGGCCCCCGTGGCCGCCACGCGCCACTGCCCCGCGCCGCCCGCGCCGCCGCCGGCGAAGTCGGCCGCGCCGATGAACACGAAGGCTTGGTTGCCGGCCAGCAGCGCATCGGCATCGATGGCGCGCAGGTCGATCCGGTCCAGCCCCGGCGCACCGGCGCGGGTGAAGTCCAGGATGCGGTCGGGGTTCGCCGCCGTGCTGTCGCTGGCGGCCAGCAGCCGGAACAGGTCGTTGCCCGCGCCGCCCGACAGCGTGTCCTGCCCGGCGCCACCGACCAGCGTATCGGCGCCCTGCCCGCCCGACAGCCCGTCATGCCCCGCCAGGCCCGACAGCAGGTTCGCGGCAGCATTGCCGAGGATGACGTTGTCGAGCGCATTGCCGGTGCCGCGCAGCAGCGTGGTGCCCTGCATCTCCAGCGCCTCGAGGTTGGCGCCGAGCACCGCGGCAGTGCCGCTGGTGGCGACCACGGTGTCGTTGCCCTGGCCGGCAAGTTCCACGACCGTGTCGCCGGCGGTGACCAGGTAGCGGTCATGGCCCACGCCGCCGACGAGCCGGTCGATGCCGGCCCCGCCATCGAGCGTGTCGTTGCCCGCGCCGCCCGACAGCGTGTCCGCGCCGGCGGCCCCGGCCAGCAGGTTGTCCAGCGCATTGCCGGTGAAGCGGTGGGCGATGGCATTGGCCGCGACCACCGCCTCGACATGCGCGCCGATCGCCAGGTTCGCCAGCGTGGTGCGCAGCGTGTCGAAGCCCTGGCCGGCCAGTTCGACCACCACGTCGCCGGCCTGGAGGATGACGTAGGTGTCGTCGCCGATGCCACCGACCAGGCGGTCATGGCCCGCGCCGCCATCCAGCGTATCGGCGCCGGCACCGCCCGACAGCGTATCGGCCAGCGCGCCGCCGGTGATGAGGTTGGCCAGCGTATTGCCCGTCAGCCGCTGCGCGCCGCCGCCCATGCCCGCGAGGTCCTCGAGGTTGGCGCCCAGGGCGAAGGCGCTGCGCGACGTCAGCACCAGGTCGCGGCCCTGGCCAGCGGCCTCGATCGCGACATCGCCGGCGTCTTCCACCACGTAGGTGTCGTGGCCCATGCCGCCGCGCATGCTGTCCACACCGCTGCCGCCGGCGAGCCAGTCATCGCCGCCGCCGCCCGCCAGGGTGTCGGCGCCAGCGGCGCCCCACAGGCTGTCGTTGCGGGCGCTGCCCGCCAGCAGGTCGGCCAGGTCGGTGCCGAGCACGGCTTCGATGTCGGTGGCCAGGCTGTCGCCGGCGGCGTCGCCGCCGCTGCCCAGGCCGAGCGCCAGGTCCAGGCTGACGCCGGCGGTGGCGCCGGCATAGCTGATGGTGTCCGCCCCGCCGCCGCCGGCGAGCGTGTCGGCGCCGCTGCCGCCCAGGATCAGGTCACGGCCGGACCCGCCGCGGATCACATCCGACCCGGCGGCGCCGACCAGCGTATTGGCGCCGGCCTGCGCGACGATGGAATCATCGCCCGCACCGCCATCCAGCAGGTCGTCGCTGGTGCCGAAATCGGCGAAGGCCTGCAGGGTGTCGTTGCCGCCGGCGCCCAGGATCGTTTCGTTGACCGCGTCATGGGCGATGATGCGGTCGTTGCCGCTGCCGCCCAGCAGCGCCTCGAACCCCGAGGCGATGCTGTCGCCCTCGGCATGGCCGCCAAGGGCCGAGCGGAAATACAGGTCGACCGCCACGCCCGCCGTGTCGGTGGCGTAGGTCACCCAGTCGATCCCGGTGCCGCCATCGAGCAGGTCGATGCCCGACCCGCCTTCCAGCGTATCGTTGCCGGCATCGCCGAACAGCGTGTCGATTCCGGACCCGCCGGCCAGAACGTCATGGCCGCCCTGCCCGTCGATCCGGTCGTCGCCGGCGCCGGGCGGCGGCCCGCCCAGGGTGTTGAGCAGCGGCGTGATGGTGTCGTCGCCGCCGGTGCCGATGATGTCGACCATGTGCCGCCTCCGTCGCCGGGCGAAGGTGGCGGCGGAGGGTTAACGACGCCTGAAGCCATCCTGACAGCGCGGCCGTCCCGGCGCAGTCTGCGCCGCAGCCGAATCCGAGGAGACATCGATGGACCTGCCGACCTACGAGACGCTCGCGCTCGATGCGCCCGAGCCGCATGTGCTGGTGGTGCGGCTGAACCGCCCGCAGGTGTCGAACGCGCTGAACACGCAGATGGGGCGCGACCTGCACGCGCTGTGGTCGTGGCTGATCGCCGAGCCTGGCGAGGTTCGCTGCGTGGTCTTCACCGCGGCCGGGGAGAAGGCCTTCTGCGGCGGCGGCGACCTCAAGGAACGCAATGGCATGACCGATGCGGCCTGGCGCCACCAGCACGAGATATTCGAACGCGCCTATTGGACCATGCTGGACTGCCCGATCCCGATCGTCGCCGCCGTGACGGGCCATGCCTATGCCGGTGGGCTGGAAATGGTCCTGGCTTCGGACTTCGCCTATGGCGTCGCGGCCGCGCGCTTCGCGCTGACGGAAGTGACCATCGGCATCATGCCGGGTGCGGGCGGCACGCAGACGCTGCCGCGGATCGTGGGCGAGCGCCGCGCGAAGGAGATCATCCTGACAGGCACGCCGTTCACGGCGGCCGATGCGCTCGACTGGGGCATCCTGAACCGGGTGTTCGACACGCGCGAGGCGCTGCACGACGCGGCGATGGAGACGGCGCGGCGCATCGCCGCCAATGCGCCGTTGTCGGTGCGCCAGGCCAAGCGGTCCATGCATTACGGCCTGCAGATGGACATCCGCACGGCGCTGCGCTTCGAGATCGAATGCTACAATCAGCTGGTCGGCACCGAGGATCGGCGCGAGGGCATCGCGTCGTTCAACGAGAAGCGCAGGCCGGTGTTCAAGGGGCGGTGAGGGAAGCGCCACGCCCCACGGATCGTGCGGATGCACGATCCGGGAGCGCACGGCGCGACCGCGCACGGTCGGTCAGCCGGGTCCAGGGCAACAATGTCAGGCGCGCAGCCAAGCCGGCGGATGCCGGCGGCTGGCGCCCGAGGGGCCCAGAAGGACTCTAATTCGCGCTGGCCCCGGCGCGGGCGATGATCGGGCGCCACTTCTCCGTCTCGGCGCGGATGAAGCCGGTCAGTTGCTCGGGCGTGCTCGGCGCCGGTTCCAGCCCGTGCTTTGCCAGGTTCGATGCGACGTCGCGGTCGCGCATCGCCTCGTTCAGCGCGGCGTTCATGCGGTCGACGATCGGCCGCGGCAGGGCGCGCGGGCCCATCATGGCGTACCAGTTCGCCACCTCGTAGCCCGGCAGGTTGGCGGCTTCCGCCACGGTCGGCACGTTGGGCAGCAACGCGCTGCGGCGTGGCGAGGGGACGGCCAGCGCACGCAGCCGCCCGGCCTCGATATGCGGCAGCACGGTCGCGGCCGTCGCCACCGAGAAATCCACCTTGCCCGACAGGATGTCGGTGATGAGCTGCCCGCCGCCACGATAGGGCACGTGAATGGTCTCGATCCCCGCCATGGAATCGAGCAGCGCGCCGCCCAGGTGCCCCGCGCCGCCGACGCCCGAGGAGCCGTAGGAGAGTTCGCCCGGCTTCGCGCGCGCCGCCGCGATCAGTTCGGGCAGGCTGCGCCAGGGCTTTTCGGGCGCGACGACGAGGAAGTTCGTCACCTCGACCGACCGCCCGATGGCCGTGAGGTCGGTCAGCACGTCGAAGGGCAGGCGCGTCATGATCGGGTTCATCACCAGCGAGGCGATGGTGCCCATCATCAGCGCGGAGCCGTCGGCCGGTGCGTTGACGGTAGCCTCCGAAGCCAGGTTGCCGCCCGCACCCGGCCGGTTCTCGACCACGATGGGCTGGCCGAGCAGCGCCTGGAGCTTTGCGCCGATGGTGCGGGTGGTGATGTCGGTCCCGCCGCCCGGTGCGAAGCCCACCAGCATGCGGATCGGCCGCGTGGGCTGCCACTGCGCCAACGCCGGCGTGGCGAGTACAGCGCATGCACCGGCACCCAGTATTCGTCGCGTGATCATGGCGTTCCCTTCCGGCGTGTGTCCGCAACGCTAGCCCCACATCCCTGCCGGCACCAACGGCCAGACAAATCAGGCCTGGGGCCCCCGCCGCTTTGCCGCGCAACGCCGTTGGGTCCGGTGGGGGAGTTCACTCCCCCGACCGTCTGGCGTTCGCCAGTTGCGCCTCGAGTTCCGCGATTCGCGCGTCCTTGCGCGCCAGCGCCGCCGCGACGTCCTCTGCCTCGAAGCGCTGCGGGATGTGCTGCGGGCAGTTCGCGTCCCAGGCCGTTACGCGGAACATGATGGCCTGTTCGGCGCGGGCGCCCTCGGGTGCGAGCATCACGAGGAGGGCGGGGTCGTCGGCGACCACGCGCGCCTCGCCCCAGATCTTCACGCGGCGCTGGTTCGCGTAGTCCATCAGGAGGATCTGCGCGCGCGGGTTTTCCGACAGGTTGCCCAGCGTGATGTATTGCCGGTTGCCGGCCAGGTCCGCGAAGGCCAGCGTCTCGGGGTCGATCACGCGCAGGAAGCCCGGCGGGCCGCCGCGGTGCTGGATGTAGGGCTGCCCGTCGGCGCTGGCGGTGGCGAGGTAGAAGCTGCGGCTGCGGGCGATGAAGGCGGCCAGGTCGGGCGTGACCTCGGTCTGCCAGCCGCCGCGGCGTTCCATGCGGGCGTAGCCCTCGCGCGATCCGCGGGCGGATTGGATGGCCTTCACGGCGGGGGAGAAGGCGACGTCGCTGGGCGCGGTCATGGCGGCATTCCCGTGGCGCGGAGGGATGCCGCGCCTGCATGCGCGGGGGATGTGGTGGCGCCGGGGCGCCGTTGCATGGCGTCTCCGCTGGCGGGTCAGTCGCGGAGGCCGAGCCCTGCCAGCGCCTGGCGCATATGCGGCGGCACAGGCGCCTGCGCTGCGAGCGGCGGGTCCAGCGGCAGGGCGATGGCACGCGCCAGCAGGTGCAGCCCGCCGGGCTCGTTGCCGCCATAGGCCGGGTCGCCCAGGATCGGGAAGCCGGCCGCCGCGCAATGCACGCGCAGTTGGTGCGTGCGGCCCGTCAGCGGCGTCAGTTCCAGCCAGGCGGTGCCGTGCCCGCGCCCCATCACGTGCCAGAGCGTGGTCGCCTTCTGCCCGGCCGGGTCGACCTGCATGCGCCAGCCGCGCGCGGCACTGCTGGTCTTGAGCAGCGGCGCGTCGATCACGCCCTCATCCTCCGCCGGGCCGCCGCGCACCACCGCCCAGTAGGTCTTGCGCGCCAGGCCCTCGGCGAAGATGCGCCCGAGTGCCGCGAGTGCGGGCTTGGTGCGGCCCAGCACCAGGCAGCCGGCCGTGTCGGTGTCCAGCCGATGCGCCGGCTGGGGCAGGTGGCGCTTGCCCATGCGCAACGGCTCCAGCCAGTCCTCGAGCGACCCACCCCCGCGCGGGCCACCATGCACCGGCAGCCCGGCCGGCTTGTCCAGCACCAGCACATCGTCGCGCAGCAGGATGATGCGCGCGGCGATCGGTGCAGGCGGTGCTTGGCGCGAAGCGGGCCGGTGTGGGACGCTGCGCTGCATCATGGCATCCCCTCCCCTGGTCATCTGCCTCGGCAATGTGGTGGCCGACCACACCTTCCGCGTCGAGGACGTTCCCGCCCCGCCGGCGAAGATCGCCGCGCGATCCTACAGCATCGGGCCTGGCGGCATGGCCGCCAATGCCGCGATCGCCGCGGTGCGCCTGGGCGGGCGCGCGGCCTTCTGGGGGCGCGTCGGCGACGACCCCAATGGCGACCCGCTGGCCGAAGCGCTTGCAGCCGAGGGCGTGGACGTATCGGCGATCAGGCGCGTGCCTGGCGGGCGCACGCCGGTCGGTGCCGTCCTGGTGGACCCGCGCGGGGAGCGGACCATCATCTCCTTCCGCGGATCGGGCCTCGGCACGGATCCCGGCTGGCTGCCGCTGGAGCGTATCCGCGAGGCCGGCGCGCTGTGCTGCGACCCGCGCTGGCCCGAGGGGGTTTCGGCCGCCGCCGCCGCGGCCCGCGCGGCGGGCGTGCCGGTCGTGCTGGATGGCGAACGCAGCGAGACGCGCATCCTGGTCGACCTGGTTCCGCGCGTGGACCACGCCGTGTTCTCGGTGCCTGGCCTGGCGAATTTCCTGCCCGGCCGTGGGCCGGAGGAAGGACTTCGGCAGGCCCTGGCGTCGGGCCCGGTGCGCGTGGCGGCGGTGACGCAGGGGGAGAAGGGCGTGCTGTGGATGGCCGCCGGCGACACCCGGCCCACCCGCACGCCGGCCTTCGCCGTGGAAGCGACCAACACCACCGGCGCGGGCGACGTGTTCCACGGCGCCTATGCCCTGGCGGTCGCGGAGGGCATGGACATCCCGCGCGTCATGCGCTTCGCCGCCGCCGCCGGCGCGCTGCGCGCGCGCGACGGCGCGACGCCGACGCGCGCGATGGTGGAGGCGCTGCTCGCCGGGGCCTGAGGCGCGGCGTCAGAGGTGCTTGGCGAAGAATTCCAGCGTGCGCTTCTGCGCCAGCGCGGCATCCTTGGCCGAATAGGAGCCACGCTCGTCGCAGGCGAAGCCATGGCCGGCCCCCGGATAGACATGGATCTCGACGCCGGGCTGGGCGCCGCGCACCGCCTCCACATCGGCCATCGGGATCGACGCGTCCGTCTCGCCGAAATGCAGCTGGACGGGGCAGCGCGCCACCTCGTCCTTCGCCGCCGCCACGCCGCCGCCGTACCAGCCGGAGGATGCGCCGAAGGCGCTGGTGCGGGTCGCGCCATGCCAGGCGACGGTGCCGCCCCAGCAATAGCCCACGATGCCGCGCTTCGCGCCGCGCGGCAGGGCGGCCGCCGCGGCCAGGATGTCGAGCACGGTGTGGCCCGCGTCGATCCTGCCGCGCAGTTCGCGCCCCTGCGCCACGTCGGCAGGATCGTAGCCGAGCTCGATCCCCGGGCCCACGCGGTCGAACAGCGCGGGGGCGATCACGGCGTAGCCCTCGGCGGCGAAGGCATCGGCGATGTGGCGCATGTGGCGGTTCACGCCGAAGATTTCCTGCACCACGACCAGCGCGCGCTCGGCATTCTGCGGGCCGGTGCGATAGGCGGCCAGGCGATGGCCGTCGGCGGCGGTCAGCGAAATCATGGGCATTGGCGTCTTCCCTCGGGCGATTGGCGGCGTATCCTCCCCGCATGGCCGAGATCGTCAACCTAAACAAGGCCCGCAAGGCGCGCGCGCAGGCCGAGAAGGCCGACCAGGCCGCTGCCAACCGCGCCAGGCACGGCCGCAGCAAGGCCGAGAAGGTCAATGACGCGCGCGCCGAGGCGCGCTGGCGCGCGCTGCTGGACGGCGCGAAGCGGGAAGAATGAGCGGCCTGCGCCACCACCTGCTGGCGGGCTTCCCGCCCTCGGTCTCGCCTTCCTCGCATGCGGTGGAGGCGGATGGCTTCGTGTTCCTGACCGGGCAGTTCCCGCGCGATATCGACCATCCCGACGCGCCGCTGCCCGAGGGCATCGCGGCGCAGACCACGCGCACCATGGGCAACCTGGCGCGGGCGCTGGGCGCGCTGGGGCTGGGGTTGCAGCATTTGGTCTCGGTGCGGGTGTACCTGAGCGCCTTCGAACGTGACTACGCGGCGATGAACGCGGCCTATGCGGCGGCGCTGCCGGAAGGCGGGTGGCCGGTGCGCACCTGCGTTGGCGTCACCGCGCTGGTGCGCGGCGCGCTGATCGAGATCGAGGCGGTGGCGAAGCGGTAGGGCGGCGGTGCGCGAGGGGCGGGTCGTCGCGGTCGGGGCGGCATGCGCCGCGCCGGCGCGGAGATCCCGGTTGCCCTCACCGACCGCTTCCCCATCGGGTCCTCAGTGAGAGGACGTTCTGGCAGCGGGTAGCCATTCACGACGAGCGGGATAGTCGAGCCGACGAGAGGAACAGGCCATGGCCGAAGATGACATGAATGAAGCGAGCGAGCGGCTTTCCGGAGCGCTCATGTGGGGGCTTCCGCTTCGCACAATCCGTACTTCGCTGGACAGCGCTGACGGCGACGAGGTCGGCAGCGGGAAGATTTTCAGTCCGACGTCATCCGCTGCCCTCGCCATCAACGCCTTCGCGCCCTTCCTCGATCGTCCCGAGGCGCTTCCACCGCTCCCCGGTACGGAGGATCTCGGCTGGCCCGCCCGCGCTGTCCGTATCGAGGCTGTGCTGCCGTTTCCCTGGCAGGGCGGCCGCCGGCCCAACATGGACGTTCTGATCGAGACACAGGGCGGCCTGATCGGGATCGAGAGCAAGCGGTACGAGCCCTTCGATGCGCAGGGCGCCCCATCCTGGAGCGATGCGTATTGGCGCCCCGTGTGGGGCAACGCGATGGATCGCCACCAGATACTGCGCGACCGATCACGTGCCGGAGATGCCGGCTTCCGGTACCTCGACGAAGCGCAGTTGCTGAAACACGCGCTCGGGTTGCTGACCGCAACCGCGAGGATGTCCACCACCGGGACATGCGCACCCTGTTTGCTGCATCTGCGCGCCGAGCCAAGCAGCGACCGTCGCGGGCGCAAACTCGCGGCTGAGACGCAAGATGCTGTCGCAGCCGAGGTTGTGCGCTTCGCCGAAGCGGTCGCTGGCGACCATGTTCGCTTCGTCGGCCTCACCTATCGCCGCTTGATCGAGGGATGGCGCGCCGCACCACTCCCCCAACTGCGCGCGCATGCGGCGGCGCTGCTGGCGTTCTTCGACAACGACCTCTGAACGCAGGAAGGGCGCGGCCCCTGCGGACCGCGCCCTTTTCGAAACGCCCGACGCGAAGCGGCGATTACGCCGCCTTCGCCATCCCGCGCAGAACGTAGTGCAGGATCCCGCCGTTGCGGTAGTACTCGACCTCGTCCGCGGTATCGACGCGGCACATCACCTGCGTCTTTGCCTGCGTGCCGTCGGCGCGGGTGATCACGACGTCCATCATCATGCGCGGGGAAAGCTGCTCCACGCCCAGGATGTCGATGGTCTCGTCGCCCTTCAGGCCCAGCGTGGCGCGGCTCTCGCCTTCCTTGAACACCAGCGGCAGCACGCCC
>LNFM01026992.1_pt1 | contig 28831 bp, 17 predicted proteins | sample 596031 | NCBI WGS metagenome assembly LNFM01 (sample SAMN04254537, study PRJNA301005) | activated carbon metagenome | isolation source: dual media filters at the Ann Arbor, Michigan drinking water treatment plant | place: USA: Ann Arbor
AATCCCAGTTGGAGCAGTTGCAGTTTGAGCAGACCCGGACCAGGGGAAAGCTGACTGCGTTGAAGCGGGCGAAGGCCAGAGCCCAGCGTATCCGCGCGGCAGAAGCAGCGGCTGAGCGGAGACGACGGTAAGTCGTTTTAGGTGCGTGGCGCGGAGGAGGCTACGGGCATTGGCGGAGTACAGGTGGATGTAGCGCCCCCTCTTCAAGCCCTGACACAGCGGCAGCGTGCGCTGATCCGGCTTCTGCTTCGCGACAAGAGCACCAGGGTACAGGAAGGCGCCTTCGTTCTGGAAGGCGCCAAATCCTGTATTGATGTCATTCGTCGGCACCCTCAAGCCATCATCAGTCTGACGATGGCGCCACGTTATCTCCAAACGGAAAGTGACGAAGGGCGGCAAGCCAGGTCCACGCTCGCAGTCCGCCAGTATACCTGCGCAGATGCCGTTTTCGACCAGCTGTCCGATGTTGAGGCGCCACAGGGATTGTTGGCCGTCATCAGGCAGCCACAATGGGATGAAAGCCGTCTGTTGGGGCAAGCCAGAGTATTGGGAATTTATGGAGATCGGCTGCAAGACCCAGCGAACGTGGGAGCGATCATTCGGACCGCCGCTGCGCTGAACCTTACGGGCGTCTGGTTAAGTCCCGATTCCGCAGATCCCTTCGGTCCCAAAGTCGTTCGCGCTGCGGCCGGTACTGTTGTCACCCTGCCAATTTTCAGGGGATCGGACGCCGGAGTGTTCGGGAAACACCAGTGCGTGATGTATTCCGCTCTGGCGTTTTCGCCGGGTGCGGTTCCCCTGATGGACATTCGAGCTATTCCCCACCGGCTCATGATCGCGGTCGGCAATGAGGGGGAGGGATTGGCGGAACATATCGTGAAACGCTCCGCGGTCAGGTTTACGATTCCGCTGGCCAGAGAAGTCGACTCGTTGAATGTCGCTGCGACAGCGGCGATTTCGGCATTCTATCTGGGCGCGCTCCCGACGGTACCCTAACCCGCAGTTGTATGACCGCTTCTACTGCAATCGGCGATATGCTGCGCCGGAGAACGGAGTTGCGAGTTTCTGGTTTCATGTTTCGTGTCGCCAGATTAAGGATACTCCGGAAGCTCAAAACCAGAAGCAATTCCCGGACAAAAGTGTCATGTAATGAGCGCGTATGTCCATTGAAAAGGTATGGCGGTCTGCCCTATAGTCAAATTCTATATCAATCGCCCGAGAATAAAGATTACAATCTCCTGATGGTAACTGTATCGGACAAGAGTCTTGACCGGACTGATACGTGGATGAGCATGCGGTCGGTGCTCCTGCTTGGATGTGTGATGACTGTACTGCAAGCCGGTCTTCTGTGGACCGTGCCCGACGTGTCGGCAGAATCCGGGGTGCAGAACTATACGCTGGATGCCATTGTCGATCTGGCCTTGGCCAAAAACCCCCTGGTGTTTTCAGCAGAAGGGCAGATTGAGCAGCAACGCGGGCAGCAGACTGCAGCCGGGGCTTATCCGAACCCGACAGTTACGGGTTACACGGGACATGGCGAGTTGCGTGATGCGGGACGGGCGGGCATCGGGTTATCGCAGGACCGTCAATCGCTCATGGAATACAATATGACGGTGGGACAGCCGGTCGAATGGCCTGGGATGCGGTCAGCGCGGCAGCAGGTCGCGGATTTGGGGCTGGCGACCGCGAATGTTGGCATGCTGGAGACGAGGCTGAATCTCACATCACAGGTCAAGGTAGCATTTTACGGCCTCTTATTGACGCAACAATCCGCCGCACTTGCCAAACAGAATCTCGACACCGTCGAGGGTGTCGCACGAATCGTCAGGGCAAGGGTGAAATCGGGAGAAGCGCCGCAATTCGAATCAATCAAGGCTGAGGTCGAAGTCCTGAAAGCCAGACAGCAAGTTGCCCGCGCGGATAACGCGGTCCGGGTTAATCGCGTCGTGCTGGACACATTGACCGGCGGGACATTGGGATCGGCTTATGCCGTGCAGGGAGACTTCAAAGGGATTCCGAGAGAGTTGCATATCGAAGGATTAATGGCTCGCATGATGGACCAGCATCCGACCATTCAGCGCTTGCTGAAATCGGTGGAACAGTCAGACTGGAAAATCGAGTTCGAGCGGCAATCGCGGATGCCGACCGTCACGGTCAACGGAGGAGTTTGGCGTGAGATGGGACGGGAAGCCTTTGCAGGCGGGCTGTCGGTTCCGCTGCCACTCTGGTATCGCCGTCAGGGAGAAATTACCTCGTCCCTGGGCGCAAAGCGCCGCGAAGAAGCGGAGTTGCTGCGGACGCGCAATGAGTTAGGCAGAGCGGTCCATCAATATTACCAGGACGCTCGGACCACGGCTGAACTGATTGAGGTCTTTGATAAGGGTCTGTTGAAGCAGGCCCAGGAGGCGCTCCGGCTGGCCCAGTTCAGCTTCCAGCAAGGAGCCTCAAGCCTCCTGGAAGTTCTTGACGCGCAACGCGTGCAGCGGCAAATCTTGTTGGACTACGCAGAGGCACGGCATGATCTTTCGGTTTCGCTGGCCCGGCTTGAGCAGGCAGTGGGGGGGGCATTGTGATCGTTCTCTTGTGCGGCTCATCCATACGAACGGCATGGGAGCAGGTCCAGTGAAGCGATCTTTTCCATATGTCCGCGAGGTGCTGTTCAGCGTGGGGCTCGGTGTTGCGGCGGTGGAGTCAGGTTGTGACGGAGCTCCCAACGATGTGAGCGCCAGTAAGACTCCTGCTGCTGCCCCATCCTCCGGGCTCGTGACGCTGTCTGCGGAAGAGTCGTCCCGTGCCGGGGTCGTGGTTCAATCCGTCATACGAAGCGATTTTAGGACGTATCGTGACTTTCCAGGCATCGTGCAGCCGGATCAACACAACATGGCTGAAATCACGACGCTTGTTCGAGGCCGTGTTGTTGATGTGTATGCGGATCTCGGACAGGAGGTCAAAGCAAACACGCCTCTCGCCATCTTATACAGCAGCGAACTGGGATTGGCTCAGTCGGCGTATCTGAAGGCGCGAGCCAGGCTCCATGTTGCCGAACAGTCCTATGCGAGGGCCAAGTTCCTGCTGGAAGAAAAGGTAATCGGCGAGGCGGAGGCGCAGCGGCGGCAGGCGGAGTTGCTCAGTAACCAGGCCGAGTCCAATGAAGCGCATGATCGGCTAAAATTGCTCGGCATGAACGACGAAGAATTCCGCCGGCTTGAGCGAACCCGTGAAATCCGTTCTGTCGTGCCGATTGTGGCCCCTTTTGCCGGACGGGTGATTGGCCGTAAGCTGACACGAGGGGAAGTCGTTGAAACGACGGAAAACCTATTTGTCATCGCGGATCTCTCGGAAGTCTGGGTCAAGGCCAACATTGCGGAGAAGGACATTCCCTTCGTCCATGCCGTCCATGCGTCGGGCGGTATGCAGGCAGAGGTGCGGATCAGTCTTCAAAGGCACGATTACCTATGTGGGGGATGTGCTGGATCCTGTCACCCGCACGATGCAGCTTCGACTGGAACTGCCGAATACAGACGGCAGGCTCAAACCTGAAATGTTTGCTACGGTCCGTCTGTATTCCGAGGCGCAGCCGGACCGGTTGGCCGTGCCGGAGGCCGCGCTGCAGCGGGATCAGGGTCGGGTTTTCGTTTTTGTGCAGCGCAGTGCGAACGAATATGAAGTCCGTGACGTCCAAATCGGAGAGTCCAATGGAACGTCCACCTCGATTCTCACCGGTCTCACTGAGGGAGAGTCGATCGTGACTCACGGCGCCTTCGTCTTGAAGTCCGAACTTCTGAAGAAACAGGCCTGATGGTCTCGCGTCTCCTCGACTTTTCTCTCCGCCAACGCCTTCTCGTTGTGATCGTCGCCGTCATTGTCGGCGCCGGCGGCTTCTACGCGTTCAGAACCATCCCCATCGACGCATTTCCGGACGTGACCAGCGTACTGGTGCAAGTGGTCACCAAAGCGCCGGGTCTGTCGCCGGCTGAAGTCGAGCGCGTGGTGACGTATCCGATCGAGCTTCAACTGACAGGCGTTCCCGCGCTGACCGAAATGCGGTCGCTCACCAAGGTCGGTCTCTCCCTCGTCACGATTGTGTTCGACGACTCGATGGACATCAATCTGGCGCGTCAACTGGTTCTCGAGCGGCTCCTCGAAGTCAAAGAACTGCTGCCTCCCGGCGCGGATCCGATGCTGATTCCGAACAGCACTGGTCTTGGCGAAGTGTTTCAGTATTACCTTGAGAGCCCGCCGGGATTACCCGCGGATGCGGCAGCGGACAATCGGCGATTGATCGATGAACGCACCATCCAGGATTGGATCATTCGACCGTTGTTGAAGAGTACCCCCGAGGTGATCGATGTCAATTCAATGGGGGGCTATGTCAAGCAATACCAAGTCTTGGTTGAGCCGGCCATGCTGCGAAAGTACAACATCACGCTGCAGGAGGTGTTCGAGGCGGTGGCCAGCAACAACGCCAACGCGGGCGGCAATATTTTGGAGAAACATGACGAGAAGTATATCGTGCGGGGTGTGGGGCTGATCCGCTCGCTACAGGACATCGAACGGATCGTCGTAAAGGAAACCGGCGGCACGCCCGTCTTTGTGGGAGATGTTGCGCAGGTGCTCATCGACCATGCCGTTCGGCACGGCGCCACACTCTTGAACGGTGATCGCGAGGTGGTGAGCGGGATTGTCCTGATGCTGCGAGGCGGCAACGCGCGCGACGTCGTCGAGGGCATCAAAACCCGCATCGACGAGATCCATGCGAAACGGCTGCTGCCGGACGGGCTTCGGATTGTCCCGTTTTACGACCGGATCGAATTGATCACCGCTGCGTTGACTACCGTCTACAAGTCGCTGGCCGAGGGTGTGGTGTTGGTCATCGTGGTGCTGTTCCTCTTTCTGGGCAATGTTCGCAGCGCCGTGATCGTTGTCGGCACGCTGCTGTTGGGGCCGTTGGCCACCTTTATCGTCATGGGGCAGATCGGGTTGACGATAAATCTCATGTCGCTGGGCGGGCTGGCCATCGCGATCGGCATGATCGTAGACGGCTCGGTCGTCGTCGTGGAAAACGTCTACCGTCACCTTTCGGACCATTCGACTGCGACGGTGCCCCGACTGCGCCTGATCACGGACGCCGTCAAGGAAGTGGGCCAGCCCGTGGTATTCGGCATTCTCATTATCATCTTGGTATTCCTCCCGTTGCTCTCGCTTCACGGGATGGAAGGCAAGATGTTCAAGCCTCTCGCCTACACCATCATGATCGCCCTGTTGGTGTCGCTCGTCTTGTCGCTGACACTGTCGCCTGTCCTCTGTTCCTTGATGCTGAAGCGGGGGTCGGAGCACGATCCCTGGATCGTCCGCCTATTGAAAGGGATCTATGCGCCGGCGCTTCGATGGGCGCTTGGGCATAGAACGGTGGTGGTGGCGCTGGCAATCGGAGCTCTGCTCGCCAGTCTCAGCCTGGTGCCGTTTCTCGGAAGCGAATTCATCCCGACGCTCAACGAGGGAACGGCCGCTCCGCAAACGATCCGGCTGCCGAGCGTGTCGCTCCAGGCCTCGATTGAGATCGAAAAACGGATGCAGCAGGCGATCATGGAATTTCCGGAAGTGGAGATGGTGGTGTCCAAGATCGGACGGACCGAACTGGGGAACGATCCCCAGGAGCCGAATGAAAGCGATCCCGTCGTTCGGTTGCGGCCGCTGGATCAATGGACGACGGCGAAAACCATGCCCCAGCTGATGCAGAAGTTCCGCGAGCGGCTGTCGCAGGTGTCCGGCGCGACCTTCCTTATCAGCCAGCCCATTCAACAACGGGTCGACGAATTGATTTCCGGTGTGCGGACGGAAGCGACGGTCAAGCTGTTCGGCGAGGATCTGGAGGTGCTCAAGAACAAGGCGGAGGAGATCGCCGGGGTGCTCGGCAAAGTCTCCGGTGTCCGCGATATCAAGGTGGAGCAGTTGTTCGGACAGCCCTATCTCACGATCGACATCGACCGGGCCAGGATTGCCCGGCACGGCATCAACGTGGCCGACGTGCGGCAGCTTATTACCACGGCGATCGGCGGCCAAGAAGCAACCCGGGTGTATGAGGGACAGCAGCGGTTCGATCTGGTGGTCCGTTTTCCTGAGCAATACCGGGACAGCATCGAGACGATCAGCAATATTTTGATGAGCGATGGCTCCGGCGCGCTGATTCCGCTGTCAGATCTTGCCACCGTGAAGCTGGAAGAAGGACCTGGCCGGATCAGCCGCGAACGGCTCCAGCGGTATGCGTCAATCGGCTTCAACACGATGGGGCGGGATATCGGCAGCTTGGTCGCAGAAGCGCAGCAGAAGATCACCGAACGTGTCCATCTCCCGCCCGGCTATACCGTGATCTGGGGCGGTTCATTTGAGAACATGGAGCGGGCAATGGCCAAGCTGCGTATCATCGTTCCCATCACCATCGGTTTGATCTTCTTCTTGTTGTATTCGACCTTCAACTCACTCCGACAGGCGACGCTCATCATTTTGAACCTGCCGTTTGCCTTGATCGGGGGGATTGTCGCCCTGTGGCTGACGGGTGAGTATCTCAGCGTCCCGGCCTCTGTCGGATTTATCAATCTCTTCGGTGTCGCGGTGCTGAACGGCATCGTGCTCGTCTCCTACATGAACAAACTCCGAGATGACGGATATGGCTTGGATGAAGCGGTCACCTCCGGTGCGCTCCTGCGGTTACGCCCGGTTTTGATGACGGCGCTGGTAGCGTTACTCGGGCTGGTGCCGCTCGCCTTCGCGACCGGCATCGGATCGGAGGTCCAACGGCCGTTGGCGATCGTCGTGATCGGAGGACTGGTATCATCGACATTCCTGACGCTGATCCTGCTGCCGGTCTTGTATCGGTGGATGGAAGGCCGGTCGGCCGGGTCCCCACCTGAGGCAGATGGGCAACAATCAGGAGCGGAGTCCGACGGGTTCGGCGAAGACCCAGCGGGCGGGTCGGACCCGGAACAAGCGAGGGTGACATCATGAATGCGGCGCAGATCGGGCTAGGACTGATTCTTATGGCGGCAGTGGGGGCCTGGCAGCTGCCGGTCTATGGACAAGCAGCGGCCGAATCGGAGCAGGCTCAAATGGCCAAAGGAAAGAAAGTGTACGCCAAATATTGTGCTGGCTGTCATGGAGCCGCAGGCGACGGGGGAGGCTACAAACTTCTGGGCGCCGATCCTGCCAACCTGACGTCGCCATCGATCAAAAAGAAGTCCGACTCAGCCTTGCTCAAGACCATCCATGAAGGCAATCCGAATATGCCGTCATGGAAAGGCCGGCTCTCCGAACAAGACAGCCGGGCCGTGCTCGCCTACATCAGGACTCTGGCCAAGTAGCGGCCTGCCGTGTGAAGGGGAGCAATCCCAGCCGTCAGAAAATATTTCAAAACATGCGTCGGCTATGCATTACCATCTATTCAGGGTGTAAGTCAGTGTCTCGTCTTACTCTTTATGGCGCGGGTGGGTCTGATCCAACGGGAGAAAGACCCGGAGATGCCGGAGATGATACGGGCGGTGATGTTGCCGCGCAGGGGGGTTCACTCCAGGGACACAGGGTGACTCTTCAGCATGGCCGCCCGGTACTCCTGCCGGAGCGACGGCGGACGACCCAACGGTCGGATCAGAGGATTCATGGTTTGCTGGAGCAGACACAGTTGGGGTGGGAACCGGAGCTGCCGGAGTGACAGGAGTAGAGGGGGAGGCACCGCCGACCACTCCCAAACGCGAGGGACCAACACTGCCCACCGGTTGGCACCGTTCAAGCTGAGCCGGACTGTCCGTGTATATAATAGTGCCGGCTTCATTTCGACACTCATATAAGCCGGCCGTGACGAGCGTGGTCTCGGCCAGATTTATGCTGAGCGCCATCAGTCCAAAGATCCATGGTCCCCATGACCGGGGATGGTATCGATGAGAGGACACGCTGTCGTCTCCCTCCTTATAATATAAGACTCCACTCATTTCGCCGCGCGCAGCCGCAATTCACTCTTCTCGGCATTCAGCGTGACCTCGAACTGGCTTAACACGCTTTGTCCCAGTAATCCTTCGATGCCGGCCGGCGCATCCGGCAGGTCGTAAATCGCCGCGAGGCTGTTCCGTACCTCGGCGCCTCCAATGCTGATCAATGTGACGGGCAGCACGTCGGCCTGTACGGTTCCGCCGACGGTCTGCATCGTCATCGAGGTGGCGGGGTGCAGCGCCCAGAGCCCCAGATCGCGGGCCACCGCATAGGAGAGAATCGTGTGTGACGCGCCAGTGTCGAGAATTACCTTTGCGGGTCTGGAGCCGTTGATCTGAATGGTGACGACGAACAACGATCCGATACGTTCCAAGGGCACCGAGAATATCGACGGCTGGGTTTGATGATCGCGAGGCGGCTCAGGTTCAACGACGCGGGGTGGGGTGGGCTTTTCGAGAGGTAATTGTTCCGGGGTAGCCGATCGACCGGCGCTCAACAACGTGCAGTCGCGCAGCTGCGCCGGGCTATCGGTAATCACGGTGACACCTGCCGAGTCGGTACAGGAGTAGAGAGCGCTGTAGACCGAGAGGGGCAGGGCCAGTACCAGCAAGAAGCCGATGCACAGACGCCGACACATGGCACATGACCTCATGACGAAGTTGATGAGTCGCAGAGGGCTTCCTGAATCCGCGCGTGTGCGCGTCGACGATGCAGCAGGAGCATACGCAGCCACAGCTGCGTTGTACAGAACATTTCGGCGCGGCGTTCCTCAGCCCTAGCTGGCATCAGCGCGGGTGCTCGTTTTGCTGAGCGCGACTGCGGCGCGCGTCGAGCCCGCACGCGCACCGAATCATTCGGGTCAGACGAACCTTTCGCTTCCCTGTTAAAAATATTCGAAATGCTTGCGTTCCATTCGTCATGTGGTACAACCACCAACATTGTGCAACTGTCTTCATTGGATAGCAAGAATCTGCGATGGCGTGAAACGGCGGACCGCTGCGTCCTCATCGCAAGGAGTCTCTCGATGATCGCGTGTTGGAATATGCAGTTCGTGAAACACGGTCAGCTCGCACTGCTGGTCGCGCTGGCGTGGGTTGGCCTCGCCGCGCCCGCGTTGGCCACCCCTGATCAGGTCATCTTCGGCTCGAAGCAATATACGCGAACCACCGGGGCGCCGAATCAATTCACCGATACTATCACCGTGCCGGCCACCATCGGATTGCCCTTCTTGCTGGAGGTGACCAACGGTCAGAGCAACGGCCAAAACCGGATTTCCAGCGCATGGATCGAGGTCAACAACGTGCAGGTCGCCGGCCCGGCGGACTTCGGGCAGAACGTGGCCTTCGTCAGTACGACGATCACGCTCAACCCGGGCACGAATCAACTGAAGGTCCGACTGGCGAGCACGCCCGGAGCCTTTCTCACGATTCGGGTCTACGGCACCAAGATTCTGCCGACGCCGACGGCACTGACGCCCAATCCCTTAAACCTGACCGTCGGGTCCTCCGGCACGCTCACGGCAACGCTCTCCCCCGCGCCGACCACGGCTGGGGCACTCACGGTCGCGAGCAACAACACCGCTGTCGCGACCGTGCCGAGCAGTGTGAACTTCACGTTAGGTCAGACGAGCATCGCGATTCCGGTCACCGCCGTGGCTGTCGGCAATGCCCAGATCACGGTCACGTTGAACGACGGTTCGGTGAGCGCCACCGTGGATGTGAGTACCGCGCCGCCCACGATCACGAGCACGCAGGGGGGCACCGGGAATCTGACGGTGACCATCAGCGCGGCCCAAAGCAGTGCCACGATCGTCTCCTTGTCCAGCAGCGCCTCGAGCATGGCCTCAGTGCCGGCGTCGGTGACCATTCCAGCAGGCCAGACGACCACGACCATTCCCGTGTCGGGCAATACTCCCGGCACCGCTGTGATCACGGCCAGTCTCAACGGCACGAGCGCAACGAGCACCATCACGGTCACGCCGAATCTTCCGACGATCGTGGCCGTAGAGCCGCCGACTACCAGTCTCAATCTCGGGGCGATCGGCACCCTCACCGTTCGTATCAGTGCCGTGCAGCCCAGCGTCACTCCGATCCAGGTCACCACGGCGCCGACCGGGATCGTCACCGTCCCGGCCACGGTTAGTGTCCCGGCTGGGCAATTGACGACCACCATCCCGGTGACTGCGGCTGCGCTCGGATCCGCAATGGTGCATGTGACGCTGAACAGTTCTATGGCCGAGGCCTTAGTCCAGGTCACGCCGCCGCCTCCGGCGATCGTGTCTCTGCTGCCCTCGCCGCTGCCTGTCGTCATCGGGGCGAGTGGCACGTTGACCGTCACGCTCAATGCGGGGCAACTCACGAATACCGAAGTCGCGGTGACGGTCGATCAACCGAGCCTGGTGCAGGTCCCGGCGATCGTCACGGTCCCAGCCGGCCAGACCAGTGCGGCCTTCACCGTGACCGGCCTCGCCGTGGGCAACGCGATCGTCACCGCGACGGTGAACGGCACCACCAAGATCGCGACCGTCCAGGTCCAACCGCCGCCACCGGTGGTCGTCTCGCTCTTGCCCAACCCACTGCCGCTCCAGCAAGGAGCAACTGGCAGTCTGACCCTCACGATCAATGCCGCGCAGGTGAGTGACACGGTGATTTCCCTCACGAACAGTGCGCCGACCCTGGTGCAAGTGCCGGCCTCCATCACGGTCCCAGCCAATCAATTGAGCGCCACCATTCCCGTGACGGCGCTCCTGGCGGGGAATGCCACGATCACCGCCTCGATCAATAGCACGACGGCCAGTTCAGTGGTCCAGGTGACGTTGCCACCGCCGGTCGTGACGAGTCTTACGCCGCTCACTCAGAGTTTGCCGAAGGGACGGCCTGGCACGCTGACCGTCACGCTGAGCCGGGCCCCGACGGATGTGACCGTTGTCACCCTGACTAGCAGTGCCACCAACGTGGCCCAAGTCCCGGCCTCGGTCACGGTTGCGGCGGGAGCCCTCCGTCAACACGGTGGGTGAAGGCACGGCGACGATCACAGCCACGCTGAATGGAGGGAGTGCCACGGCCACCGTCACGGTCACACCGGCCGAACTCGTGCTGCTCACTCTCTCACCACAAGAATTCGCGCTCTTCGTGGGCGAACAGCAGCAGATGACGGCGACGGCCACCTTGACCGACGGCACCACGCAGAACCTCACGACCGATAGCCGGCTCGTCTGGGTCTCGACGAATCAGACCGTGGCCACCATCACCAGTGACGGTGTCATCAGCGCTCTGGCCATCGGGGCCACGACGATTCGAGCCACCTTTACCCCGACGACCGGAACGCCCACGATTGTCGAAACCGGCCTCACGGTCCTCACACCGCCGGCCTTGAGTCTCACGGCGACGCCGACGACCCTGGCGGTTGGGCAGGCCCTCTCTGTCACGGTCACCAGCGCTCGTGTGGCAGATATCGGCGGCTTGGTGGTCACGATGACCTCAAGCGGTACTGGGTCAGTGTCGCATGCCACTACGGTGACGATCCCGGAAAATCAAACCTCGGCGTCCTTCGTCGTGATGGGTGCCGCGGTCGGGACCGTGACCCTGACGGCGACCGCACCGATACGGCTTCCTGCGACACTGGTCCTCACCGTGCTCCCGGCACCGCCCACAATCACGAGCTTCACGCCGCTCACCGGTGTGATCGGGACGGTGGTGACGATCACGGGGACGAATCTCAATGGCTCTGGACCCGGCACGACGACGGTAACCTTCAACAATACCAACGCCGTCATCACGGCGGTGACGGCGACCACGCTGCTCACGACTGTGCCGCAAGGGGCCACGACCGGGAAGATCACTGTCGTGACGCCGGGTGGCACCGCGATCAGCACGCAAGATTTCGGCTTTGTGACCTCCCAGAACTTTTCGCTCTCCGCCGCACCGGGTCAGGTGACGGTGGTGCGAGGACAGCCCACGACGACGCAGATTCAAGTGACGAACAGCGGCCAAAATCCGGTCACCGGCTTTGTCTCACTGGCCGCGACCGGCTTGCCCACCGGCATGTCGGGTAGCTTTACACCCTCACAGATTGCCGGTGGCCAAGTGGCCACATTGACCTTGAATAGCGGCAGTCTCGGCCACAGCGGTGATTGATGGCCAGACGATTGTCCGACAGAGTCCCTTGCAAGTGAATGTCCTTGCAGCAGGCACCACTACCTTGGCGGGACGGATTCTGGCGACGAAAGACGATGCGCCGATTGCGGGGGCTGTGGTGCGGATTGGGACGCTGAGTGCAACAACAGACGCGAGTGGGAACTTCCTCTTCACGAATCCGCCGACGGGTTTACAAGTGCTGCTCATCGATGGAGGGTCCCCTCTCTATCCGGCTGCCTTGCCGGTTCAGATGACCATCCAGGGGGGAGTGGCGAATATCCTGCCGCATCAGGTGTATCTCCATGAGGTCAGTCAAATCTATTTCCCAATTACCCCTGGAGCGCAGACCGTCATTTCACCGCCGGCGATTCCAGACTTCACCATGATCATTCCGGTGGGCACCACGATTACCGGCTGGGATGGCCAGCCCAATACGAAAATCTCAATTACGCCCGTGCCGGTGGACCGTATTCCGGTGATCCCGCCACCAGCACACTTGCAGATGAAGCAGACCTATCTGTTCAATTTTGGCAAGCCGGGTGGTGGTTATCCCAGCCGGCCGATTCCTGTGCTTGCGCCCAATGATCTGGGCGGTCTACCCGGCGAGCGAGCAGAGTTTTGGTATTTCGATGAATCGCCCACACCCGATTCGAATTCGAATCAATGGAAGAAGTATGGAGAAGGGACGGTCAGTGCGGACGGCAGGCAGATCATCCCTGATCCTGGCGTCGGCCAGCCGAAGTTCTGCTGCGGCATCTTCGGTGTCGTGATGCAGCAACTCGCGGCGTTGGGCAAATTCCTCGGCCTGACCGGCGGGGACCCCGTCCTGTTACAAACCGGAATGTTTCAACTGGAGCAAACGGATCTCGTGCTCCCTGGACGGATGCCCATCGTCATCCGTCGGGCCTATCACTCTCAGGATCCTGGATCACCACCGGGCGCGTTTCCCCCGTTCCCTCCCGTACGGGAACTCGTGAACTCCAACGCCTTCGGCTTCAATACGACGTTGATGGACTATGACGATCGCCTAGAGATTCGCGGGAACGGACAGACCCTCTCGGCGATAGCTGGCTTTACGCGAGAAAACTTGTCGCTGCAACCGGACGGCACCTACCGTGCCACGCGCACGCCGGAGATGGCGGGTTGGATCGGTCGTGTAAATCAGGATGGTACCTCGACGTTGCGGGATAAGAACGGCACAGTGCGGACGTTCGGAACAGATGGCTGGATTCGCAGCATCACGGATCGTAATGGCAATACGGTGACGATTGTTCGAAGCGGTGCCCAAATTCAGCAGATTGTCGAGCCGAGTGGCCGGGCCCTCATGTTCCAGTATGCGGGTGGGGGGATTAGTCAGATTACCGATCCGCTGGGACGGACCGTGACCTACGCCTACGAACCGCCGACCGGGGGCTATGGTGCGCCGCGACTTCACCAAGTCACCAATCCAGCCGGCGGGACGACCATCTATGGCTATGCGGGGCCCTATAACATTGGCGCCATCACCGACGCACGGGGCATCACGTATCTGACGAACACCTATTGCAGCACCAGCGGTGGCAACACCTGTCCACCCGATCCTGCCGTGGTCTCGCAAACTCAGGCAGATAGCGGGACGTATACCTTCGCCTATGTGGTGACGAACCGGTCGGTCACGCAAGCCACGGTCACTGATCCACGGGGACATAAGACGGCGTACCGATTTAATGGTCGGAACTATCACGTGGCGATAGTCGATGGCCTAGGTCAGCAGACCCGGATGACCCGCGACTATGTGACCAATCAGGTGCTGGAAGTCCGTGATCCGCTCAATCGGTTGACGAAGTACACGTATGATCTGGCGGGCAGTGTCACGAGCGTGCTGGATCCCCAGCAGAATCCGATGCTCGTCGAGTATGAACCAACGTTCAACCGTGTGACGAAGATTACCGACGCGCTCAATCAGATCACACGGGGGACCTACAATCCGGTGAATGGGAATCTCCTGTCCGTGATCGATCCCCTCACGCACACGGTCGGTCTGGCGTATAACCAGGTGGGCCAGCCCATCGCCGTCACCGATGCGCTGAACCACACGACCACCTTCGAGTATGACGAGGTCGGGAACCTGATTGCCACGGCCGATCCGCTCGGGAATCGCACCCTGCGGTTTTACGACGCGGTCTCACGGCTGGTCGCGATCGTCGACGGGAGAGGGAAAGGCACACAGTTCACCTATGACCCTCTGAACCGGGTGACGCAGATTGAGGATGCGATCAATGGAACGACGAGTTTTACTTACGACCCCAACGGCAATCTCCTCACCGTCACCGACGCCAAGAATCAGACGACCACGTACACGTACGACAACATGGATCGACTGGCGACCAGGAAGGATGCACTCAATCGGACGGAAAGTTATCAGTACGACCTCGCGGGCAATCTCACCCAATTCACGGATCGGATACGATGCCCTGAACCGCCGCACGCAGGCGACGTATCCGGACGCCACCACGACCTTTGCCTACGACACGGTCGGTAGATTGATCAAAGCGAGTGATACGGCTCCTGGCGCCGGCACGATTGCCTTTGCCTATGACATTCTCGATCGACTCATTCAAGAGACCACGCCACACGGTACTGTGGCCTATCAGTACGATGTGTTAGGTCGCCGCACGCAGATGGCGGCGAATGGCCAACAGCCCGCTATCTATCAGTATGATGCGGCTTCCCGATTGACACGCGTCGAGCAAGGCACCCTCTTCGCCACGCTGGGGTACGACAACGCGAATCGAAGGACGAGCCTGGGCTACTCGAATGGGACAAGTACGTCCTATGCGTATGATCTCGCGTCGCGCCTAACAAACATCACCCATCACGGTCCAGGTAGCTCAGTGATTGAGGCGGTAACGTACAGCTATGACGCTGCTGGGAATCGGTTGAGCCTCACCCGGGCCAACGGAACTGCGAGTCTCGTACCGAACGCCGTCTCTTCGGCTATCTACGACGCGGCGAATGAACAAACCGCTTTTGCCGGGGCGACCTTGACCTACGACGACAATGGCAATCTCACGAACGATGGTACGAACACCTATCAGTGGGATGCACGAAATCGGACAAGTGGCAGCTTCAGCTACGATGCGCTGGGCCGACGGACGAGCAAAGCAATCGGCAGTGTCACCTCACAATTCTTGTACGACGGCAACGACATCGCCGCAGAGATTAGTGGTGGCTTAGTTGGCGTGAACTATCTCCGCTCATTGAACATTGACGAGCCGTTTATCCGTCAAGCGGGACCGGGGAATGAGCACTATCACACGGATGCCCTGGGCAGCAGTCTTGCACTGAGTAATACGCAGAGCAGCGCAAGCACGACCTACACCTACGAGCCGTTCGGCAAGACTACACAGACCGGTGCTGTAAGCACGAGTACCTTCAAGTTCACAGGACGGGAGGAGGATGCGTCGGGGTTGTATTATTACCGCGCACGCTATTACCAGCCGAGGTTGCAACGGTTCATTGCCGAGGATTCAATTGGGTACCTCGGTGGGGATGTCAATCTCTATGGGTACGTCGGACAAAACCCCATTCTGAGGACCGATCCCAGTGGGCAGATTCCTCTTGGGCCCGGTGTCATACTTGGCTGTGGGCTAGGAGCCATGAGCGGGTATATAGGTGCTAAAAAGCCTGTTCAAGGTGCAATAGTCGGAGGTCTAGTCGGATGCTCTCTAGGGCCATTAATTGCTGGTATTCCAAGAGGGATACCCGGCCTACTCGTGGGAGCCTATGTTGGTGGTCTCGCGGGATCAGTGAGCGCTGGCGCTGCAGGTGGAGATATGCGGCTTGGTACAGTGGCAGGCGTAATTGGTGGAGGATTAGGTGGTTTGATTGGTGGTGGAAGTGGGGCTCTCATCGGAACTGGTCTTGGGATAGCTATTAATACACTGGGTTCGCCGGCAGTTGGACGATAGAAACACATGTTCGCACTATTTGATTACTCATCAGCGCTAGGTCTTCCAACAGATAAATTGATTATGCTAGCCGTCCTTTTTCTGTTTCTCGGATCAGGTTGTGTTTATTTCATTTTTTGCCGGGACCGTGAAGCTCAGCGATTGTTGAGCCTTGATAAACAGTGGGGTAAGACATTCGAAAATGATGCAAAAGAGTTGAAGACAATTAAATTCAGGTTGGTTGCTCTATATTCAGCGTTTCTTGTCTTGAGCTTGTTAGGAATCGCGCGGACCTGTTTTGAACTCTTACGTAGGTTTTAGCACAGCGCGAAGAAAAGGGGCGAAGAAAAGGGGACAGGGTGGGTTCAAGGTCCTAATGCAACACCTGTATCCTGGAGATTCCAGGAACGAAGGAGTTGTATTATGGGACACTATCACCGGTTGACCCTCATGGAGCGGGAAGAATTCAGTCGTCTGTTCGCCGCGGGGTACAGCGGACGTGCGAGCGGGACGTGACGTTGAAATGATAACGAAAGAGCTGTCATGAAGCAGATGATATTCGGAAAAATCGTGTCGGTTGTGATCTGCGTGCTGATGCTTTGTGTATTGACGCCGATGTCGGCTGTTGCCGATCAGGCTCAATACATCTACGACGACCTTGGCCGGCTCTCGCAAGTAATCGACGGACAAGGCAATGTCGCGACGTATACCTACGACGCTGTCGGAAATCTGCTGTCGATTACGCGCAACACGGGCGGCGCACGGCGTTTACGCCCAACACCGGTAACGCAGGCACTTCCGTCAATGTCTCGCTCACCGGCACGAATCTGACCGGTGCGTCGCTTGCCACCAGCAATCCCGGCATCCTCGTCCGCAATGTCGTGACCACACCGACTGCGATCACCGCCACGTTCCAAATTGCCTTTAGTGCTGCGCCTGGTGCCGCGACCGTGACCGTGACGACGACCACTGGCTCGGCTACGACTTCGTTCTCGGTCAATGCCTCGGCTCCCGTGCTCTCGACCCTGTCGCCAACCTCTGGGCCCGTCACGCGACTCGTGACCATCACGGGCAATGGCTTCAGCACAACGGCAGGCTTGAATGAAATCCGCTTCAATGGAGTGACTGCCACGACACTCTCGGCCACCGCCACCACACTCACCACTCAAGTGCCTAGTGGGGCTAGCACTGGACCCGTAACCGTGACAATCGGAGAATTGGTTTCCAATGGGCTCACGTTCACCGTGGCTAATGCCGGCCCACCCCCGACCTTGACGGCCGTTTCACCGAATGTCGGCTCAGTGCAAGGCGGGCAGCAGACGACGCTGACTGGTACTGGCTTTGTCTCTGGCACAACGGTCAAGATCGGCAACAAGCCGGCCTCGGTGCTCACCCTGGTGTCAGCCACCACCATGATCGTGCAAGTGCCGGCTTCCGTGGTCGGTCCTGCTGATGTGGTCGTGACCAATCCCAACGGCGATGCCGTCCTCCAGAACGGCTATACCTATCTCTCCGGCGCGCCGCAGAAGATCGGGTTCATCACGCCGACCATGGGCTTGATCAATATCCCACGCAACACACCGGTCACCGTGTCCTTTTCTCGTCCGGTGGATCGCGCGACAATTACATCCAGCACCTTTGCCTTCACGCAAGGTGCCACCCCAGTGGCAGGCACCTTTGGCTTTGCATTCGGCGATACGGTTGTGACCTTCACGACGGCCTATACGTTGTCATTGACCCAAGGCATTAAAAGCGTAGACGGTGTCCCCTTGGATGGACCCTTCATCGGTTCGTTTACCACCGGCACCGGTAGCGATACGGTCTCACCGACCGTGACGATCACCCCTGTGAATGGCGCAACCAATGTGCCGTTCAACACGAGCATCGCCCTGACCTTCTCGGAGCCGATTAATCCCAATACGGTCAATGCCGCGACCGTCCTGGTTATGAGCCAGGGCGAGGTGCGCGCCGGGACTCTCACATTCGGGCAACAGAATACCTTCGCGGTCTTCACGCCGGCCTCGCCGTTTTTTCCCACTGCCTCCGCGACCGTGACGATGTTCGGTCAAGTGACGGATGTGGCGGGGAATCTCTTACAAGGCACCAGCGGCGTCGGCACGAGCGTGATCGCGACCTTCACGACCGGCAGTGTGGCGGACCGGCTGCCGCCGGTAGTCTTGCAAGTGCTGCCGATCAATGCCGCGACGGGCATCAGCACCCGCACGAGTATCTCGGCGACGTTCAGCGAATCGGTGAATCCCAACCAAGTGACGAGCGGGGGCACGCCGATCGCCGGGAGCTTCGCCTTCTCGAACCTGAATCAGACCGTGCTCTTCATCCCCAACAGTCCCTTGCCGCCGGTTGCGACGGTGAACGTGTCGATCAGTAGCATAGCGGATGTGGTGGGCAATATGATGGTGCTGCCGTTCACCAGCAGCTTCCAAACGCAGTCAGCGATCGATAATATCCGGCCGTCCGTCGTACGGCCGAGTCCGGGAACCTTTCCCTTCCAGAACCCGGCCCCCTCGAATACGAATGCCCCGTTGAATTTCAAGCCGATGCTTGCGTTCGACGAACGGATCAATCCGAGCACGGTCACCAGCACGACCTTTACACTGGTCCAGACGAATGTCGCGGCCATTCCGGCGACCGTGACGGTGGCGTCGGACGGGCTTTCGGCCACACTGACTCCGACTCAAGCCCTCTTGCCAAACACGCTCTATAGCGTCGGATGGACCGCCGGCATTCAAGACCTGGTGGGGAATCCATTGTTCAATGCCGGCAGTGCGAGCTTTACGACCGGGCCGATGGCGATCGATACGACGCTTCCGACGGTGCTGGATGTGAGCCCACGGACCGGGACGCAAACGCTTCCCGTCAATGCCACCGTGACCGTGCTTTTTTCCGAACCGGTCTCGTTCACCTCGATCACACAACAGACCGTCGTCCTCTCGACCGGCGGGGTGCCGGTGAACACGCAGTTCACGCTGGAACGCAACAATACGGTGCTGCGCATCAAGCCGGCCAATCTGCTGCCACTGCAAGCGAACAAGTTCTACGAGTTGACCGTGACGCCGGGCGTCCTGGATCTGGCGGGCAATCCCTTGGGGGCGATCTTTACCAGTTCCTTTACGACGATACGACCGGGCCGACGGTCACGACGTACAATCCCGCGTTCAGTGCCACCAACGTGAGTCGTCAGACGACGGTGTCAGTGACTTTCAATGAGCCGATTAATCCGATTTCTTTCACAACAGCGAGCTTTTCGTTGGGCGGCGAGCCCGGGACGTTCAGCTTCTCCCAGGATCTCCGGACCGTGACCTTTACGCCGACGAATCTGCTCTTTGCCGGCGCGAGCTATTCCCTCCAGATCATCGGAATTGAAGATCTCACCGGCAACAAAAGCAGCCCCAGTGGAGGATTTACTACCGCGCTGGCGCCCGGGACGGTGTCCGGCAATCTGCCGACGCAGGCCACAGGCACGGCGAACCCTGACACGTTGTTCAGTGACGGACAGACCACGACCACGATCACGATCAGCAATATCAATCGCAATTCTACGTTGGTTCCGAACGGCACGGTCATCGGCGTGCTTCCGTTCGATACTACTGTCAACTTTGTCGGGGGTGGGACGATCCTCGACGGCACTCAAAGCCAGGCCGATCCGCGTGTGAAACTGTTCACGACGCTCGGTGGGAATGTGACGCTGACGTACCGGTCTCCAAATGACCAACTGCCCTTCAGTCAGAACGGGACCGGTGGCATCAGAATTGTCAGCGTGGATGCGGCAGGGGCGCCGGTGGCCTTCATCGGTGACGGACGTGTCACGTTCGTGCGCGGAAGCACCTTCACGCCCTCACGGAATCCGGTCAATCTGTTGGCCAACGGGGCCAGTATTGGGGAGATGTCCGTGATCGTGAAGGATCAGAATGGCAAACCCGTGCCGGCTGGGACGCAGGTCGCTCTCACGTTCGAACCGGTGTTTTCTGCGACCAACGCTACGTCGCTCGGTGGCGGCACGATCAACGGTGGGACCGCCGCACCAGACGCTCGATTCAAGTTGTTCACCACTACCGCTGGAGGGCTAATTGAGTTTACCTATACGCCACCGACGTTGGCGGCTGGTCAGACTGGTGTCGCCGCCCTCCAAATGGCGGAAGTCGACGGCTCCGGCCAGATTGTGAAAGAAATTAATACCGGCGACGGACAGAATGACCGCTTTTTCCTGAACGGCACGACGGGGTTCACTGGTCCGCAGCCGACGGTCATAGCTGTTTCTCCGGCCCATACCCAAAACGGCGTCGGAACCAATGCCGTCGTCGAGGCGCTCTTCAGTCAGAGTCTCGATACATCCACGGTCAGTCTGACGCCGATCCCAGGGGGCGCGACGTTCACCGTGACGAACAATGGTGTGGCAGTGCCTGGTACCCTCTCGTTCCATACGAGCGAACGAGGGCCGAATACGCTGGTCCGCTTTACTCCAACGACGCCGTTTGCGGCATCGACCACCTTTACCGTGGCGATCACAGTGGGGATTAAGAATCAGGCTGGGATTCCGCTGCTCAATGCGACCAGCATCATCTTCTCGACCGGCGTTGGAACCGATACCATCGCCCCGACTGTCACGACCATCATGCCGCCATCCGGCAGTACGGACATTGCGACGAATCGGCTGGTGACGGTGCAGTTCAGCGAGCCGATCAATGCGACCACCATCAGCGGCACCACCTTCACCCTGTCGTCCGGCGGTTCACCGGTGAACGGTCGGGTCGCGCTCAGTGCCGGACCCAATGGACCGAACACGCTCGCGACGTTCCTGCCGAATCAATTCCTGAATCCGACGACCGCCTACGATGTGACGCTGTCCTCCGCCATTCTGGATACGGCCCGCAATCCCTTGGCCACCGTGAACGCCGGCTTTACGTCTGGATCGGGCCTCGATAATTTCCGCCCAAGTCTGGTGAGTTCGAGTCCGGCGATCGGCAATGCCTTCGCGGGGACGTTGCTTCAAAACATTCCGCTGAACACCCAGATCGTCCTTACGTTTAGTGAACCGATGAACCCCTTGACGATCACGAACAATAGTATTCAAGTCACCTTTATTTCGGAGGCGAGTACGCAAAGCGTACCGGTGAACGGCACGCTGACTCTCTCATCCGACCTCCGCAGCGTCACGTTTCTCCCCACCCAACTGCTTGCCCCCAACAGTACCCATTCGGTGACGATCGGCAGCACCATCACGGATCTCGCGGGCAACACGTTGGTGGGGACCACGAGTGGGTCGTTCAAGACCGGCGTGCAGGCCGCTGATCCATCACCCTTGACGGTCACTGCCAGTCCTGAGGCCGGAGACGTGAACATTGGGATTAATGCATCGGTGACGTTGAAGTTCTCGCGGCCCGTGGCGCCCACGACCGTGACGAATGGCACCGTGACCGTGTCCGGCAGCGGCGGGCCGATCCCGGGTACCTTTACCTTCGAGCAAGAGAATCGCGTGGTGCGGTGGAAACCGGCGAATCTCATCCAGTTCGCACCCAATCAACTCCATGCTGTGTCGGTTTCGACGAGCGTGACCGACTTAGCGGGTGTCCCTCTGGCTGCGAGTCTTACCAGCAGCTTTACGACGGGAGCTGGCACCGATACGACTGTTCCGACCGTCGTCAGTGCGACACCGATCAACAACGCGACGAATCAGTCCCGCTTCACCACCGTGTCGGTCACGATGAGTGAACCGATCAATCCGGCCACGGTTGTGCTTGTCAGTACCCTGAGCCTCTCAGGCCCTGGCGCTCAAGGCGTTGGGTTTAACACATCCGTCCCTGGTACTGTCACGGTCTCTCTGGATCGGCGGACCATTACCTTTGCTGCCAGTCAGCCGTTCATGGCGAATCAGTTGTATTCGTTGACGCTCAACGGAGTGGAGGATCTTGCAGGGAATAAGGCCAACACGATCTCATCCCCGACAAGTTTCACCACCGGGTTTGCGGCGGGGACGACGCTGGCGGCCTTGCCGAGTACCGCGACGGTAGCGGTGAATCCAAGCACGCTCTTCGCGGATGGGCTCCAGTCTACGACGATTCTCGTGTCTGGGGTCGCTCTGCCGAGTGGCACGCTGGTGCCGAATGGCACGACGATCGCCGTGACGGCCGATCCCGCGATTCGTGGGGACTCAGCAGGAGGGGTGATCCTTGGCGGGACGCCGAGCCCGACGGATTCCAGATTCAAACTCTTTACGACGTCGGGCGGCGGCTTCAGCTTCACCTACGTGAGTCCGAATCGGCCATTAGCCGCAAACGATAGTGGAATTATTCAACTCGCTCCAATCGATGCGGCCGGAACACCGGTCAATCGTGCCGCTTCTGGGGTGGGAAGCCCCCTCCTCGGGTCGGTGAATGTGACCCTTGTGCGCGGGGATACCGTGACATCGTTCTTTAATCCCGGCAATCCCAACCCTGCGCCGTCCCTCCGCGCCAACGGCACCAGTACTTCTGATGTCATCTTGACGCTGTTACGTTCGAATGCGCCCTCGCCGGTCGGCTCCCGTCTCGCCGTCACCGTGGATTCGGTCTTCTTGCCGTCGGCGGGCGGCACGATCAACGGTGGGGTTCCCGCATCCGATCCACGCTTCAAGATCTTCACGACGTTGCCTGACGGCACGATCGAGTTCACCTATACGTCGCCCTTCCTGGCTTCCGGCACCGGTACGGCTGTCTTCCAGGCTGCGGCCGTGGATGACAGCGGCACGATCTTGAAAGCGATCCCATTCCAGCTTGGAACAGGGCAGTTGTCCCTCAACGCGACAGCCGGCTCCCTGTCGCCGCAGCCAGTGGTCATCGCAGTGTCACCGGCCAACAGTCAGGCGGGAGTCGGGACGAACGCTCGCATCATGGCGAAGTTCAGCCAGCCACTGGACCCGATGACTGTCTCGCCGGCCACCTTCTCAGTAAACAGCGGTGGGGCGATTGCCGGCACCAGAACTGTGAGTGCCAGTGAACGGGGACCGAACACACTCGTGACATTTACGCCGTCGGCGCCCTTGCCGGCCAGCAGCTCTGTGACGGTGGCGATTACCAGCGGGATCAGAAATACCACGGGCGAGCCCCTGTTGTTGAATAGCTTGAGCAGTGCTACCTTCTCGACCGGGGCCGGGACGGATGTGGTCATGCCGACTGTGCTCCAGATCAATCCACCGAATGGCGTGCTCTCTGTCGGGACGAACAATGTCATCACCGCTGAGTTTGATGAACCGATCAATGCCACAACGGTGACCACCGCGACCTTCAGCGTCACGGCCGGCGGTGTGCCGGTGAATGGCCGGGTCAAGGTTGTCACCGGGCCGCGTGGAATCAATACACAAGCGGTCTTTACCCCGGACCAGTTGCTGGGGAGTACCGTGGCCTATGCCGTGTCGATTGGGACCGGCATCACCGATACGGCTGGGAATCCGCTGACCGCTCCCTTCAACTCCTCATTCCAGACCGGTGTGGGCATCGACAATTTCCAGCCGAGTCTGAATCCGGCGCGACGGGCGTGCCGTTGAATGCCCGTGTGACGGTTCGGTTCAGTGAACCGATCAATCCTTTGTCGGTGTATTCAGGCACATTCAAACTGAATGGCGGGCCGTTCTCCATTGTGCCGGGAACGACCACGATTGCCACCGACCTCTTGTCGCTCACCTTCACGCCCGCAGCGCCGCTGTTGCCCAATACGAGCTACACGGTCACGGTGTCGAGCGCCCCATCCGATCCAATCCGGGATCTGGCCGGCAATGCGCTGCTGAGTCCTGGTGTTGCGGTCGGCTTGGGGAGCTTCACGACCGGCAGCGGCGTAGCCGATTCCAGTAGTCCTCACGTGGTGGCGGTGAGCCCGGCCGTTGTAACCACGGCGGTGCCTCTTAACGCCCAGGTTGTCCTGCAGTTCAGCGAACCGGTGGCGGCGCCCTCCGTTCATGCGCAAACGGTGACCGTCAGTGCCGGCGGAGTGCCGGTCTCGGGCACGTTCACTCTGGAACAAAACAACCGTATCGTGCGTTGGAAACCGGCGGTTCTTACACAGCTGTCGCCGAACACGCTGTATACGGTCACGGTGACCAGCAGTGTGACCGATTACGCGGGCAATCCAGTGACCGCGTTCACCAGCACCTTTACCACCGGGGCCGCGACGGATACCACTCTTCCGACGGTGACGGCCGTGACTCCAGTGGCCGGTGCGACCAATGTCTCTCGCTCAACGCAGGTGACCGTGACGTTGAGTGAGCCGATCAATCCCGCGACGGTGATCGTCAGAGACCTCAATGCAGGCGGCACCTTCAGCCTCACATCATTCGGCGTGATCACCGGTATCGTCCAAGGGATCGCTGCGGTCTCCACCGATCGCAGAACGATCACTTTTACATCGGATTTCCCGCTCTTGGCGAATCAACTCTTTAGCGTGAATCTCTCACAGGTGGAGGACACCGCAGGGAACAAGATCTCTTCGTTCTCGAGCAGTTTCCGCACAGCACTTGACCCTGGGACCAATCTGACGGCGTTGCCTACTGCCGCGGTCGTCACTCCCACTCCGACGCAGCTCTTTGCCGATGGCCAGACCTCGACGACGGTCACCGTGAGCAACATCGTTCGTAGCGGGATTCTGGTCCCGAACGGGACGGTGGTCGGGGTCACGGCCGACCGGGTGTTCCATAACTTCATCACCGGCTCGTCGGATGGCGGGACAATCATTGGTGGGGTGCCGAGCACGCAAGATTCCCGCATCCGGCTGTTCACGGTGTTAAACGGCAGTATTGCCTTTACCTATCAATCGCCGAATCGCCCGGACCTTTTCAGCGGAGGTGTCGGTAAAGTCCAAGTCGGGAGCGTCGATGCGGCCGGCGCCCCGATCGGGTTGCTGGGGAGTGCCGATGTCACGCTGGTGCGCGGGAGCACCGGAATCGTCGATGCCAATCCATCCAGTCTCCTGGCGAATGGGACGAGCGTTTCCGACGTCTCGATCACGGTGACGGATACGCTGGCTAGCGCGTCTGTACCTGTTCCGGCTGGTGCGACCTATGCCGTGACGACAGAGCCGGTGTTCACGCTCAGTTCATTCCCTGGGACGCTGAACGGAGGGACGGTTGCTTCGGATAACCGCTTCAAGCTGTTCACGACAGTTCCTGGAGGCGTTCTAAACTTCACTTATACGGCTCCCCTTCTTGCCGCAGGCGAAACGAAGACTTCCACCATGCAGTTGGCGAAGGTGGATAGCGCGGGGAACCTGCTAGTCCCTGTGACCATCAGTGGCTTGGGGACGGGTTCAAACATTGGCCTCAATGGCTCGACTGGTGCTACCTCGCCGCAGCCGACGGTGCTGGTCATGTCCCCGGCGAACGGCCAAGTGAATGTGGGAACAAATGTGCGCATCTTCGCGAAGTTCAGTCTTCCAATCAACCGCAGCACGGTCAGCAACGGCTCCGGCGGCACCTTCACGGTGACGCTGACCGGGACAGGGACGCCGATCCCCGGGACCTTTACCTTCAGCGCCAGCGACCGCGGACCTGATACGATCGTGACCTTCGTGCCCGGCACCCCCTATCCCATCAACGCCAGTCTCTCAGTCAACATCACGGCTGGAATTCGGAGCGTCTCCGGGCAGGCCCTGCGTGCCGCGGCCAGCAGTATCTTCTCGCTGGCCTTGAGCTCCGATGGAGTGGCACCGACTCTGGTGCAATCCAATCCGATCAACGGAGCCGGCGCGGCGCCGACGAACAGTTTCATCAGCATCGAGTTCAGCGAACCGATCAACGGTACCACGGTCGATGCCACGAGCATTGCTGTGACGACGAATGGCACGCCTGTTCCCGGCCGTTTTACCTTCGCAGAGGGAGGACGGGGCAAGAACTCGATTGTGACGTTCATCCCGAACCAGTTCTTGGCGCCCACGACGACGTACCTGGTCGACATTACGAACGGCGTGAAGGATTCCGCTGGCAACAGCGTCATCCCTGCGACGGTGACGTTTACGACGGCGGGTGGGATCGATAACGTCGTGCCAATTATCGTGAACACGGTGCCCGCCTCCGGCGCGACCGACTTTCCCACCACCGGGCAGCCCGTGACGATTACGTTCAGTGAGCCGGTAGATCCCGTGACGATCAACCCGACCACCGTCCGGTTCTTTACGACTCCCGTGATTCCGGCGACCATTGCCTTGAGCCTGAACAATACGGTGGTGACCCTCACGCCCACTGTCCCCCTGTTCGCAGGGGCGAGCATGGTCGTTCGGTTGGAGGGCGTGAAGGATGTGGCGGGAAATCCGCTTGCCTTGACCTCCTTCAGCTTCACCACGGCGATCGCGCCGGGTACGACGAATCTGCCGACGGCTGCGACGTTCAGTATCAACCCACCGACGCTGTTCGCCAACGGCTTGACCACGAGCCAGGTGACAATCACCGTGACGAGGAACGGTACGCCGGTATCGAACGGAACCAGGGTTGCGATCTCAGCTGATCCGACTCTCACGGGATCTTTCGGGGGCACGATCAGCGGCCCAAGCGTCGGCACAAGTGTGGATGGCCGGTTCCTGCTCTTTGAGACGTTCGGAGGGCAGATTGTCGTGACCTATACCCCGCCCGATCTCGTCGCGTTGGGCTTCAGCACCAGCGCCCAAGCCGGGATTGTGGCCTACTCGATTGATCTGGATACGAGACCCGTCGGTTCCCTGGGAAGTGGACAGGTGAGGTTGGACGGGCCTTCGTCGGCAATCGGGTCGGCCAATCCGACCTCGATCGCTGCTAACGGTTCAACGTCGTCGACGATCACGTTCACACAGGTGAAGGATGCGTCCGGTAACCAGGTGCCTAATGGTACCCGCATCGGAATCCGCGTGGCGTCCTATTATCATACCGGCTTCAATTTTGCGCCTGGCGGAGGCGGGGGTGGAGGCGGAACTCCCATGAATATCGGGGATGCCTGGAACGGGCCCTCCGGAACTCCTGGAGAACTTGTGCCAGCCGGTACGATACTCGGCGGGACGGCCAGTGCGGCTGATCCGAACGTCCGGCTCTTTACGACGACGGGCGGCCAGATCACAGCGGTTTATCAATCCCCCAATGCCAACATCACGGGAAGCATTCCGATCCAGGCGGTGGCAGTGGATGCGGACGGATTGCCGGTGCGCTTCCTGGGCCAAGCCAATGTGAGTTTGACGCAGTAATCACACAGCAAACCATACGGGAGATCGCAAGGAGATTACATCATGAATGCATCGCTCAAAATCAGCCTGTCGGTAGTCGTTGCGGGGACTGTGGTGTTTGGCAGCGCATTTCTCTCGACGCCGCAAGCGCAGCAACTGAGCCCGCTTGAGCAGGGCCGGGCCATTTATCTGGGAAACTGCGCGGGTTGCCACGGCGTGGAAGGAGGCGGCAACGGACCGGCGGCCACAGGAATGACGCCTGCTCCCACTAACTTTAAGACGGCAACCCCAGCGACGCTCTCCGACAACACGATTCAACAGGCGGTATTGGTCGGCAAAGGCACAGTGATGCGGGGTTATGCCACGATTCTGACGGCATCAGATATCAACGCGCTGGTGCTGTATGTGCGGTCGCTTGAGACGGCACCGTAGGGTCGCGATATGTCGCGCGATCGATGCTGTGCCGATGCGATGGTCTTGGCACAAGCGGTGGCTGCAGGTCGTAGGTTTCGTCGGCCTGTTGCCGTTCTCGCTGATTGAGGAGTTCCTCATCCCGTTTGTTTCTCACCAGCACACCCACGATTTCTGGAGACCCGCCATGAAACAGTGCAGATCAGTCCGCACCGGTGTTCTGCTGTTGTGCTGCCTGGCCGGGTGCGCATCGCCTGAGTTGCGGCAAGCGAATCTGTATGCGGAGGGAGGCCAGTGGGATCAGGCGGTGGCGGCCTACCAAGAGGCGCAACGGAAAGCGCCGTTTGATGAGCACATTCGGCGTCAGCTCGACCGAGCCAAGTCCGCTGCTGCCGCCGGTCACTACGCGCAAGGAAAGCGCGCGTTAGACGAGCGTCATCTGCCGGAGGCTCTCCATGCGCTCAAACTGGCGCTCGGTCTTGACCCGAGCAAAGCTGAACACCATGCAGCCTTGGCTGATGTCCTTCGGTTGAAAGACAGTCAAGCGCAGCTTCAGGCTGCGCAGAAGCTCCAACATTTGGGCCGAATGGAGGAGGCGCTCAGTGCATTTGAACGGACGGTGGAACTCGATCCCACCCAAACAACCGCCCTCGACCGTATTACCGAACTGACGAAGCAACAGCGCGCGGCCAAAATGATCGGCGGATCCCAGGAGCCGCTCACTCTTCGCTTCCAGAATGCCAAGCTGAAAGAGGTGTTCGAGATTCTAGCGCGGACGGCCGGTGTGAACGTTCTCTTCGATAAGGACGTGCGCGACGATCCCATCACGATCTTCATCAAAGACTTGCCATTCGATGAGGCCCTGCATCTGATCTTGAACACGAATGGTCTGATCGCCCAACAGGTCGCGCCGGATACGATTCTGATCCTGCCGAATAACAAGCAGAAGCAGGCTCAGTACCAGGATCTGTTGATGCGGACGTTCTATTTGGCCAATGCCAAGGCGAAGGATGCCGTCAACCTGGTTCGGACGATGTTGGACAGCAAGAAGATCTATGTCGATGAGAAGGTCAATGCCATTGTCGTTCGCGATGAACCGGCCAAGCTCCAGCTGACGGAGAAGCTGTTGTTTGCCATCGATCGACGGGAGCCTGAAGTCGAGCTGGATGTCGAAGTGCTGGAGGTCAATCGCACGAAGAGCATGAA
>LNFM01003832.1_pt1 | contig 28823 bp, 24 predicted proteins | sample 596031 | NCBI WGS metagenome assembly LNFM01 (sample SAMN04254537, study PRJNA301005) | activated carbon metagenome | isolation source: dual media filters at the Ann Arbor, Michigan drinking water treatment plant | place: USA: Ann Arbor
CGGCGAGACCCTTGCGGGCGCCGTGCGTCGAGATGAAGTACTGCAACACCGTGAGGCCCTCACGGAAGTTGGTCGTGATCGGCTGATCGATGATCTCGCCCGAGGGCTTGGCCATCAAACCGCGCATACCCGACAGCTGGCGCATCTGCTGCCGCGAACCGCGGGCGCCGGAGTCGGCCATGATGAAGATCGAGTTGAACGACGGGGTCTTCTTCTGCTCGCCCGTGACCGGGTCCGTGATGTACGCCGTCGAGATCTTCTCCATCATCGCGTTGGCGATCTGCTCGGCGACGTTCGCCCAGATGTCGATCACCTTGTTGTAGCGCTCACCCGAGGTGATGAGACCGTCGGCGTACTGCGAGGAGATGCGCTTCACCTCCTCGAAGGCGTCGTTCAGCATCTTCTCCTTGATGTCCGGGATGATCATGTCATCCATGCACACCGAGATGCCGGCCTTGGTCGCCTCGGTGTACCCCGTCGAGCGGAGGTAGTCGGCCATCAGGACGGTGGCCTTCTGCCCGCACAGGCGGTAGCAGACGTCGATGAGCTCGTTGAGCTCCTTCTTGCCGAGCGACCGGTTCATCAGCGAGAACGGGATCTGCTGCGGGATGCCGCCCTCGTAGAGCAGGACGCGGCCACAGGTCGTCTCGACCATGTCCTCGCCCGCCTTCATGCGGCACTTGATGCGCGCCTGGAGGTGCAGCGCGCTGTGGTCGTACGCCATGCGTACTTCCTTGGGCGAGCCGTAGTGGCCGGCGATGTACTGATCCTTGTTGGGATCGTTCATCGTGCCCTTCGCCGCGGGGCGCTCGCGCGTCATGTAGTAGAGGCCGAGGACGATGTCCTGCGTCGGCACGATGATCGGCTTGCCGTTCGCGGGGCTGAGGATGTTGTTCGTCGACATCATCAGCACGCGGGCTTCCATCTGCGCCTCGATGCACAGCGGGACGTGCACGGCCATCTGGTCGCCGTCGAAGTCGGCGTTGTAGGCGGTGCAGACCAGCGGGTGCAGCTGGATCGCCTTGCCCTCGATCAGCACCGGCTCGAACGCCTGGATGCCGAGGCGGTGGAGTGTGGGCGCGCGGTTGAGGAGCACCGGGTGCTCCTTGATCACCTCGTCGAGGATGTCCCAGACCTCCTCGGCCTCGCGCTCGACCATGCGCTTGGCGCTCTTGATCGTGGTGACGAGCCCGCGGGTCTCGAGCTTGTTGTAGATGAACGGCTTGAACAGCTCGAGCGCCATCTTCTTGGGCAGGCCGACCTGGTGCAGGCGCAGCTCGGGCCCGACGACGATGACCGAACGACCCGAGTAGTCGACGCGCTTGCCCAGGAGGTTCTGGCGGAAGCGGCCCGACTTGCCGCGGAGCATGTCGGAGAGCGACTTGAGCGGGCGCTTGTTGGGGCCCGTGATGGTCTTGCCGCGGCGGCCGTTGTCGAACAGCGCGTCGACGGCCTCCTGCAGCATCCGCTTCTCGTTGCGGATGATGATCTCGGGCGCCGCGAGCTCCTGGAGCCGCTTGAGGCGGTTGTTGCGGTTGATGACGCGGCGGTACAGATCGTTGAGATCCGACGACGCGAAGCGGCCGCCGTCGAGCGGGACGAGCGGGCGGAGATCCGGCGGCAGCACCGGGATCACGTCGAGCATCATCCACTCGGGCTTGTTGCCGCTGTTGCGGAAGGCCTCGATCACGCGCAGGCGCTTGGCGGCCTTCTTGCGACGGGCCTCGGAGCCGGCGGTCGCGATCTCGGTGCGGAGGCTACGGGCCTCGACGACGGGATCGATGCGCGCGAGCAGCTCCTTGATCGCCTCGGCGCCCATGCCCGCCGTGAAGGCGTCGTGGCCGAGCTCGTCGACGAGCTGGTCGTAGCGCTCCTCGGACAGCAGCTCGCGCTCGTCGAGCCCCGAGTCCTTGGAGTCGATGACGATGTAGGCCTCGCAGTAGAGGACCTTCTCGAGCTTCGTCAGCGGGATGTCGAGCACGTTGCCGATGCGCGACGGCAGGCTCTTGAGGAACCAGATGTGGGCGACCGGCGTGGCCAGGTCGATGTGGCCGGCGCGCTCGCGACGGACCTTCGAGTGGATGACCTCGACGCCGCACTTCTCGCAGACGACCCCGCGGTGCTTCATGCGCTTGTACTTGCCGCAGAGGCACTCGTAGTCCTTGATGGGCCCGAAGATCTTCGCGCAGAACAGGCCATCCCGCTCCGGCTTGAAGGTCCGGTAGTTGATCGTCTCGGGGTTCTTGACCTCGCCGTAAGACCAGTCGCGGATGGTCTTCGGGGACGCGATGCTGATGCGCAGCGCGTTGAACTGGGCGGTCTCTTTGGGCTTCTCGAAGAAACTGAAGATGTCGCGCATGGGCCGGGGTTTCCTCGGGCCGGTTATGGCCGTCAGTCCTCGCGCGAACACGTCACATGGGTGCCGTCTGGCGCAGACGGGTCACCGTGGGGGTCCGGTCGAGGGAGGGCAGCGTATAGCAAGGGCCGTTCCGCCCCGCAACGCGTGCCGGTGCGATGGGTTGCCGGAGGGTTGGCTCGAGAGTTGACGCACAATCCGGTCCGCGGGGCCGCGGGCGCCTCCGGCGGGCCCTGGGGGCAGATTCGGGGGTTGTTCGGGCGGAGCGGCCCACTTCCTGCCTCGCGGGGTGAGCCGGATTACACGAAAGAATTTTTTGGAACCGCGCCCCCTCCTCGCATCACTCCATCCGGGTAGGGCCCGCGCCCGACCCACGGACACCATGGCCCACGCGACTCGAACCCTCCGCTGCGCCCTCGGTTGCCTCGCCACCCTCGTCGTCGCAGGGGCCGCCGCACCCGCGAGCGCCGCGGGCGCCGTCGGATCGGTCGAGGACGGCTCGAGCAACGCCGTGGTCCGCGTCGAGGTGATCGACCGCGACGCCGGCACCCGCACCCGCAGCACCCGCGCCGTCGCGTGGTCGCAGACCGCGACGATGAACGTCGCGCTGGCCGGTCACCACCACGACCTCTCCATCACGCCGTACGCCGCCGCCTCGGGCGTCACCGTCGAGTTCAACCACGCCCGCGACGGCGAGGTGCTGGCCGACGACGTCCACCTCGAGGGTCGCGACCGTCGGTTCGTGATCGACGACGCGCACACCACCGTCGTCGTGACGATCGTCGCCGTGAAGACGACCGTCGCCGCCGAGTAGCCAACGACGGCGCTTTCGATGCACGGGCGGCCCAGGTGGCCGCCCTACACCGGGCGGCCCAGGTGGCCGCCCTATTCAATTGCGGTCGACCACACCGGGCGACTACGCTGCGAAGATGGACGGACTCTCGACGCGGGTGCGCGTCGTCGCGACCCTGCTCGCGACGCACGGCGGCTGCGCCGGCAACCCCATCGAGGCCGAGGGGATCCTCGGATCGAGCGGCAGCGGATCGAGCAGCTCGATCGGGGCGTCCGTCGACGGCGTCGCGTCGCAGTCGGGCGGCTCCACCGACGCCGACTCGGGGGCCGCACCACCCCCCGATCTCCCGGCCGCGGGCGCCGACACGTCGTCGTCCTCGGGTGGCGCGGCGGTGGCGTGTGGCGATGGTGTGCAGGAGCCGGGCGAGTGGTGCTGGACCCCGCCGGTCGAGCTCATCGTCACCGACATCCTCTTCGACCTCGATGCCGGCGACATCGACGGCGACGGCGCGACCGATCTCGTGATCGCGACCGACGACGGGCTGCTGCCGATCACCCACGCCGGCGGCGTCTGGACCACGGAGGCCACCCTGCCGATCACGAGCACGCAGGTCCGCGTGGTCCGCTGCGGTCGCCTCGACGGCGACGCCATCGACGACGTCGTCGCGACCGATGACTACTACGGGGTGTGGCGCGCGTTCGGGAGCGACCTCGGGCTCGAGACTCCCACGCAGCAGGGCATCTCGGAGACCGCCGGCGCGTTCGCCCTCGGGGACATCGACGCCGACGGTGACCTCGATGTGGTGCTCGGCTCGGCGGTGTACGGGTCGCTGATGTACCTCGGCGGATCGGACGACGGCACGCTCACCCTGCTCGGCGCGCCGCAGATCGGCTGGGCCGCCACGGGCGTCGCGCTCGGCGATCTCGACGACGACAGGCGCCTCGACACGGTGGCCACCACGCTCGCGCCTTCGCTGCACGTCGCGCTGTTCGAGCCCCGGACACCGGGCGCGCCGACGCTCGCGAGCTATCCCTCCCCGGCGGGCCGCGGCAGCGTCACCACCGGCGACTTCGACGGTGACGGCGTGCTCGACGTCGCACGGGTGGACCACGCGACCGGCTCGGTCCGCCTCTGGCGCGGCGAAGGCGGCCCGCTCGGCGAGTCCGTCGACCTCGCGGTCTCGATCGAGGCACACGACGTCGCGGCCGCGGACTTCGACGCCGACGGCGACGTCGACCTCGTCGTCCTCGGTGACGACGAGGTCGTGCCGCTCGAGAACCAGGGCGACGTGCAGTTCGCGCTGCGCGATGCGGTCGCGACGCCGGAGGCGTTCGTCCTACGCCTCGCGGATCTCGACGACGACGGTGTCCTCGACGTCATCGTCGCGGGCGCGGGTGGGGTCCGGATGATCCTCCCGGCGCCGTGACGGGAGGGGTGCGAGAGTCTCCCTCGCATGGGCTTCTGGAACGACGGTGACCTCGTCCTCGGCGACGCGCCCGCGAACGCGATCACGGCGGCGTGGCGCCGCGTCCTCGTCCCGCGGGACACCGACGGCCGCGGGCCACCACGGCTCGGCGACGCGCTCGCGGCGTTCACTGCGAGCCTCCAGCGCGCGTCGTGCTGGCCGCCGGTCGCGTCGGTGTCGATCCGTCGCGGCGCGAGCGACCCGATGCCGACGGCGAACGACCGCCCGCCGGACGCCGAGCTCGTCGCGAGCTTCAACGTAGCGCTCGTCGACATCGATCGGGCCTACGGCGACGCGCTCGGCCGGCGAGCGACCACGGACGAGATCGTCGCGACGCTGGAGTTCGTCGTGCGCCCGGAGCCAGCGACGTTCTTCGCGGATGCCGAGGCGCTGCTCGCAGGGCCGTGGGACCTGCACGCGACGATCGCCCGCGGGCCGGTGCGTTGCGACGCGGGCATCGTGCTCGTCGGCGTCACCGCGGCGCGCGTCCTGCGGGCCCTCGTCGACGACGCCGGCGGACGGGTGCTCGGGCGCGTCGCGCACGACGCCCCCAACCACGCGATCGACCTCGCCGAGCGGCTCCACGAGCTCGACCCGCGCGTCGAGGCGTGGACGATCGTGGAGACGGCGACGCCCACCGAGGGCGCGTCGCCCAACACCTATCTGCTGCGTCGGGGCACGATCCCCGCGCAGCGCGTGGCCGAGCACGCGCGGGCGCTGTCGGCCGCGCTCGGCACCTGGGCGCTCGCCCTCGACGCGACCGCGGCCGTGGGCGAGCTGAGCGCCGCGCTCCTCGGCCAGCCGCTCGGGAGCAAACGATCCGAGGCGAACCTGTGGCCCGAGCTCGACGCGCTCGGCGATCGACTCGGCGCCGTGGTGTCGAGCCCGTGGTCGGGCTTCGGGTGCGCTCGGGTCGAGACCGTGTTCCTCCCGACGCCGCCGAGGCGCGCCCCTGCACCGACGGCGCTGCACCTCGGGGTGATCTCGGCGCCGCGCGCCGCGGTGCGCCGAGCCCTGCGCGAGCGGGGCGCCTCGACCTCGGCGCCGCTGCTCGAGCGCCCGAGCGACCTGCACGGGCACGAGCTCCCGATCACGATCGTCCGGGGCGACGTCGAGCACGGCGACTTCGACGACGCGGCGTGGCTCGCCGCCGCCCGGGACCTCGATCGGATCGCCCTCGCCTTCACGGTCTCGACCGACGGCGTCACGGCGTGGACCGCCCGTGACTTCGGGGATCGCGTGCGCTCGGGCAGCGCGTCGGGACCCGCGGAGGTGGTCGAGCTGTGCAACGGTCTCGTGCTCATGACCGGGGACGCGCCGGGGATGATCCGCTGGCCGGTCGAGCTCCGCGGGCACACGGCGGTGGAGGCCGATCCGCCGGGCCTGTTCGCGCCGCTGGTCCAGGCCGGGCTCGTGTCGATCGAGGCGATCGACGGCCTCGTCGAGGCGTTGCCCCCGACGTGGTTCCACGGCGAGCCGAGGACCGAGCGCCTCGACTCGTCGCGGTGGCCGTGCCGACGCGACGCTGCGCTCGCATCCGTCGCGGCGCGGGCCCTCGTGGACCCGAGCGGGACACTCGCCGAGACCGCGGCCGCCCTGGACCAGACCGTCGGCGACCTCGCCGGGCTGCGACAGATCCGGGATCGCATGGCGCAGCGCTTCGACGATGCGCTGCTCGACGACGACGCCGATGTGTCGCTCGCCCAGGCCGCGCACGACCTCGCGATCGCCCACGTCGCCGCACGCGAGGGACTCGAGGCGTACCACGTGCACCGGCGCCTGCCGGGCATCGGCGCCACCGCGGCCGCGGCGGTCGTGCAGCTCGCCCTCCTTCGCGGCGCACTCGACGTCGCGGGCCTGGTGGCCGCCGCGCTCGAGCAGCTGCCGACGCCGCCCGAGCCGCCCCCGTGGTTCTGGGCACTCGTCGACGACGCGGCCGGCGATCGCGAGCGCCTACGGGCGCGCCTCTCGGAGTGCGATCGCGATCGCCTCGTCGAGTTCCATGCGATCCACCGCGACCTCGCGACGTCGCTGACCACCGCCGCCCACCTCGCGCGAGTGCCCGCGGGCACGTCGGACACGACCGCGTTCGAGACCGCCGCGTGGGTCGTGACGTTCGGTCGCGATCGCTACCGCGCGACCGCTCACGATCCGGCGATCATGCCGAACACCGAGCGCCCGGGCACCGCGTCGGCGCGGGCGATGATCGGCGTGGCGGCCGAGGTGTGGGCCGACCGGTACGGGGACGAGTGGTTCCCCACCGACGCGGACGTCGACTGGGCCGCGGCGCCGCGCCACTGACGGGCGTCGACGACGAACGCGGGCGTTCACGGGCAGGCGACGTCGAGGGAAGCGCACTCGCCGGTGGTGAAGGGCGGCGCGTAGCCCTCGGGCGGCTGGCCGTTGTCGTACTCGATCAGCCCGATCGTGCAGGCGATGAGTGACTCGGTCGTCGGCGCGTCGAGACAGTCGTCGAACCACGCCGCCGGGCGCAGCTCGAGCGCGCCCGAGCGACCGAGCCGACCGAAGTTCTCGCACGCTGGACATTCGAAGCGCCACTCGACCATCACGGTGCCGTCGCCCAACGCGTGGACACGCTGGGAGATCCAGCCGTCGTCGAACATCACGCCCCAGAGGATGTCGTAGGAGCCGGGGATGCCGTCGCGCAGCGACGTCAGCAGGCACACCGCCGCGGCGTCGTCCTCGAGCGTGGTCAGCGTGCCGTCCCCCTGGGCCCACACGCGGGCGCACGGCGTACCCAGGTCGGAGTCGCACGCGGGGTTCGAGCACCCGAGGCCGTAGGAGAAGCAGTCGCCGGCGGTGAACGACACGCAGGCATCGCACCCGTACTCCCAGCGCTGCACGCACGCGGTCTGCTCGCAGATCGGCAGATCGGCCTCGCCTTCGCACTCGCACGTCGCCGAGCCGGTCACCGTCGGCACACCGTCCTCGAGCGTGCATCTCTGGCAAGCCCCCGGCATCTCGCCCAGCTCGCAGGCGCGCGCCGGCAGACACGGCCCCCACTGCAGCGCACCGTCGATGATGTCGCAGTAGGCGACGCCCTCGGCACCGCCGATCGTGCAGTCGACGAACATGCCCTCGAGCGGGCACGCCCCCGAGGGCCCATCGCCGGTGTCCGCGCCCGACGACGTCTCGGCCGCGGGCCCGGTGGTCGGCGTCGACGCGCCCGACCCATCGCTCGTGGCGTCGCCGTCGCCGACGGTCTCGCCGCCGCACGAGGCCAGCAACAGGAACGTGATCGAGACTCGCGTCATGGCAGCAACACCCCTTCGAAGACGTCACGGCAGCACCCATCGAAGACCCCGAACGCCGGGCCGCCGCACCCGAAGGGGACCAGGGCCACGCCCGCCTCGCAGTGGGCGACCAGCTCGCCGTCGACGATGCAGTCGCAGATGCCGGCGGCGTCGTCGACCGGGCAGACCGCCTCGAACTCGTGCCCGTAGCACGACGTCGCCCGCCACTCGCAGGTCTCCGGCGAGGCCCCGGAGCCGGGATAGCCGTCGAGGTGGAGGCAATCACCCCCGCAGAGATCGTGGCGCTTGTAGACCTCTTCGCAGGCCGACGCCTCACAGCTCGGCGTCGCGGGTGGGGGCGCCTGCCCCTCGCACACGAGGACCTCGCGGTGCTCCTCGGCGCAATCGTCGTCACTCGCAGCGTCGAGCGACGCGAGGCAGCGCGTGTAGCAGGTCTCGTCGCTGAACACCTCGGCGCAGCCGCGGAGGTCCGCGTTGACGCACCACTGCAGGCAGACCTCGGCGTCGGGATCGCCCGTCGTCGACGTGTCGCTCGGGAGCCCGGTGGTCGTCGTCGACGCGTCACTCGGGAGCTCGGTGGTCGTCGTCGACGTCCCAGCGCTGGAGGACGACGACGGGTCCTGCCCATCGTCCCCGCCCTCGACCGACGGCCCGCACGCGATCAGCCCCAGCGGCACCGTCCACGTCCAACCTCTCCAACCCATGCCCGAGGATACCGCATCGCCGAGCGGCGTGGGCCCCGCGCTCCGTCACTGACAGACGCCGCTGCCGGGCGCCCCCTGGCCGCAGACGACGAACACCCGAGCTCGCGGGGTTCGACGTGACACCCTCCGAGTCGTCCGGAGCAACCATCCATGGCCACCCGCATCCACAGAGTCCATCGCGACCAGCCCGGTGGCGCGATCACCCGCGTCGAGATCAGCGAGGACGGTCGTCCGCTGCGCGACGTCGCGAAGTCCGTCGTGCTCGCGCTGCTGCGCGCCGGGGAGGCCGTCACGACCGCGCCGCGCAGCGGCACGGGTGCGCGCGTGCACGTCGTCGAGGGGCTCAAGCCCTCGCTGAAGAGCGACCGCGGCACCGAGGCCCAGGATCTCGGCGGGCTGCCGACGTACTGACGCGCTACTCGACCACGAGGCCCCGGCGTCGCCGCAGCCCGGCCTCGATGCGGCCGAACACCACGAGATCGACGAACACGCCGATCCCGAGGATCACGAGCATCCAAGACAGCAGGCCCACGGCGTCGCTGAACTCGCGGGCGAACTGCAGCCGTACCCCGAGCGAGGCCTTGGCGCCGACGATCACCAGCAGCTCGCCGGCCATGAGGCTGCGCCACGCGAAGGCCCAGCCCTGCTTGAGCCCGCCGACGAACCCCGGCAGCGCCGCGGGCAGCACCACGTGGCGGTACAACCCGAAGCCGCGCGCGCCGAGCACCCGGCCGGCGCGCACCAGCAGCGGCGGCACGTGATCGAAGCTCGACAGCAGGCCCGTCGTGATCGACGGCGCCGCGCCGAGCACCACCACGAACGTGATCGCAGACTCGCTGAGCTGGAACAGCAGGATCGCCAGCGGGAACCAGGCCACCGAGGGCATCGTCTGCAGGCCGGTCAGCAGCGCGCCGATCGCCAGCCGCAGCAGGCGTACGCGCGCGAGCAGGAGGCCCAGCGCGGTGCCGATGAGGATCGCCATCGCGTAGCCCACGACGACGCGACGCATGGTGATCGCGACGGCGGCGAACACCTCGCCGGAGACCAGGTCGCGCCCGAGCTGCGCGAGCACGGGGCCCGGCCCCGGCAGCACGTAGGCCGGCCGCCAGCCCGAGCGCGCGACGAGCTCCCACACCCCGAGACCGATCGCGATCGCGACGACCTTCGGCACCACGGCTTCGATCCAGCGGGTGGTGGCGCCGCGCGGCGAAGCGTCACTCATGGTGGCCCCCGACCGCGGCGAGTCGATCGCCGATGCGCCGCGCGAGGGCGGCCACCTCGGTGGCCTCGATCCGGCGCGGACGCGGCAGATCGATCGCGAACTCGTCGACGACGCGACCCGGTCGGCTCGACAGCAGCAGCACGCGATCACCGAGCCGCACGGCCTCGCGGACGTTGTGGGTCACGAACAGCACCGAGAACCCGGCCTCGCGGGCGAGCCGCTCGAGCTCGTCGTGCAGGTGGTCGCGCATCATGGCGTCGAGCGCCGCGAACGGCTCGTCCATGAGCAGCAGCTCGGCGCGCTGCGCCAGCGCCCGCGCCAGGGCCACGCGCTGCCGCATGCCACCGGAGAGCTCGTGGGGGCGACGCTCGGCGAAGTCGGAGAGCCGCACCATTGCGAGCAGCTCGGCCGTGATCCGCCGCCGCTCGGCCCGGGGGACCTTGGCCATCCGCAGCGGAAACTCGACGTTGTCGGCGACGGTCAGCCAGGGGAACAGCGCCGCGTCCTGGAACATCAGCGCGGTGCGCCCCGACGGCGCCGTGATCGTGCCGTGGCTCGGGGCCTCGAGCCCCGCGATCATCGAGAGCATCGTCGACTTGCCGCAGCCCGACGCGCCGAGGAGCACGACGATCTCGCCGCGGCGCACCTCGAGGTCGATGCCGCGCACCGCGATCACCGACTGCGGGCCGAGGCCGAAGATCTTGTCGACCTCGTGCAGCCGCAGCACCGGCGCGCCGTCGACCGCTGCCATCGCCGGCTCGCTCCTGACCACACCGAGCCGCCTCATGGCGCCGCCTTCCCCTGGGCCGCGAGCACGCGCTGCAGCGGGGCGAGGTCGTAGAGCGCGTCGAGGTCGGCGCCCTCGAGCGCGAGCAGGCCGACCGCCTCGGCGTCCGCGGCGCTGCGGTGCAGCGACGACGGGATCGGGTCCGTGGTGAACTGCAGGTGCGGCCACGCCTGCGCGACGATGTCGGCGGCGATGCGCTTGCCCGTCGCGCGCTCGATCCCCGCGATCACGGCGGCCTGCGCCTCGGCGGGGTGCTCGGCGATCCACCCCGTCGCGGCGACGTGGGCCCGCAGCAGCGCCTCGACCTCGGCGGGGCGGTCGCGCAGCAGCTCGGTGCGCACGACCAGGTGCGTGGTGACGTAGCGGCCCTCGGGCCACAGCGTGCCCTCGTCGACCAGCACCTTGCCCTTGCCCTCGACGACGAGGCGCGTCGCCCATGGCTCGGGGACCCACGCGCCGACGATCGTACCGGCGAGGAACGACTCGAGGATCTGCGCGTTCTCCTGCGGCGCGATCGAGACGTCGCCGCCGCCCTGCGGGTCGGTCTTCAGGCCCTGCTCGGCCAGCCACTTGCGCAGGGCGACGTCCTGCGTGCCGCCGAGCTGCGGGCTCGCGACGGTCTTGCCGCGCAGGTCTGCGGCGCCGGTGATGCTCGGCGCGACCACGAAGAACGCCCCGCCGGACGTCGCCCCCGCGATGACCCGCAGCGCCGCGCCCTTCGAGCGGACGTGGGCGTTGAGCGTCGGGTTCGGGCCGATGTAGCTGGCGTCGAGGGCCCCCGAGAGCAGCGCCTCGATCGCGGCGGGCCCCGCGTTGAACGACGAGGGCGCGAGCCCCTGCCCCGCCGCCTCGAGTTCCTTCGCGAACAGGCCCTGCTCGAGGCCGACCAGCGCGGTCGCGTGGGTCACGTTGGGGAAGTAGCCGAGGCGCAGGGCCTGGGCGTCCCCCGATGAGCAGGCGAGCACCACGAGCAACCATGGGGCGACGAGCGCGGCCCACCAGCGACGGAACATGGGGGCAGTGTGTTGTACAATTGACGCGCGGTCAATACGGTGAACAGTGCTGGGCCGTCAGCGCCGCCCGTAGACGATCACGTTGTACAGCCGCGCCTCGGACTTGCCGGGGTTCTCGTAGGTGTGCGGCACATCGGCCGCGAAGCTGAGGGCGTCGCCCGAGCCGAGGTCGTACGTCGCGCCGCCGGCCCGGATGCGCACGACGCCGGCGACGACGATGATTCCCTCGCGCGTCCCGGGGGAATGCGCGTCGGCGACGTGGGTCGACCGCGGCGCGAGGTGGAGCTCGTAGATCTCGGTGTCACCGAGCGCACGCTCCGGGGTCAGCGGGCGGCTCTCGAGCTCGCCGCCGCCCGAGCGGATGACCGCCTGATCGGTCCTGCGGACCACCGTACCGCCCTCTGCACGGCCCTCGCCGAGCATCGACGCGAACGGCAGGCCGAGCCCGTCGCAGATCCGCCACAGCACACCGAGCGTCGGGTTGGTGCCGCCGGTCTCGATCTGCGAGAGCGTGCCCTTCGACACCCCGGTCAGGGCGGCGAGCTCGTCGAGGGAGTAGCCGCGGGCGCGACGGATCGCATGCAGCCGCTCGCCGACCTGGCGGGTGAAGCCGTCGGAGGTCTCGCTCGGGGCCGGGACGACGGCGGCGGCGGAGGTGCGGGCCGTGCGAGTGCGGGTGGTCGACCGTGCGGGGCGGGCCATGCGCCCCACCCTACCACGCCCGACAGAGGGCGTTCATCATCGTGCGACGTCCGGTCAGCAGCCTAAAGCGCGCGCTCATCCAGCGCGCCGGAGCTGGTCGAGGTGGCCCTGCAGTTCGCTCTTGCGCGAGCGCGAGCACACCACGGGGATGTCCATGGCGCGGCACCGCAGCCGAATCGACCGCATCATCGAGTGGTTGATCGCGTCGGTGAGGACGATGACCAGGCCGATGGTCCGCGGGATCGGCCGCTTGAACTGGTCGTGCCGCTGGCCGCACCACCACTGCACGTCCTCGAAGCCCTTCTCCTCGAGCAGGGCCTCGACCGGCGCGGGGTGCGTCCCACCGACGATCAGCACGGCGCGGGACTGCGGCCGGATCTGGTCGCTACGCGGACCCGAGTGGTCGTCGGTCCCTCCGCGCATCCGCTTCGAACCGCAGTCCCGCGCCGGCTGAACGTTCGGCATACTGAACTCCGTTTAGCATGGTGCACTCGAGGGCGCAACGAAGCGCCGACGGCGGCGATGCTCGGGCCGACGGCACCACCGCCGGCACCGTGCTCAGTCCTCGACGTCGACCACGAGCGTGCGCCACGACGCCGCGCCGCGATCGTCCCGCAGCACGATCCAGATCGTGACGCGCCCCGCCTCGTCCGGGGCCGTCCACGCGTTGTCGCTCGAGCGCGCCGGATCATCGGCCGCGCGCCCCGTCCTCGCCACGTCGAACTCGCCGCCCGTCGCGTACCAGGCGACGCCGATCGCCTCGCGCGTGTCGACGGGCTCGAGGGCGATCGGATCGAAGCGCGCGTACCACTCGGCGCCGCCGCAGCCCGCCGCGAGCTCGCACTCGTCGGGGCACGTCTCGGCGTCCTCGTCGAGGGTGCACGCACCGTCGCCGCACGTGGGGGTCTGGGCGCACGCGGCCCAGCGCACGCGCAGGTCGATCGTCTCGCCGCCCGAGACCTGCAACACCGCGCCGTCCTCGAGGACGCGGGCGTCGTCGCCTCGCCCCTGCGCGAGCGACTCGACGCGCGGCGGCACGTTGGCGCGGTGACGTCGGCGCAGCTCCGCGGCCTGGGCCTGCGTCGCCCCGGCGACCCCGCAATCGAGCCGCACGCCCAGCACGGCCTGCTCGCCGTCGGCGTCGACGACGACGGGCTGGTAGTAGCCACCGGTGCGATCCGGCTCGACGGGTCGGCCCTGCGGCTCGCCGGGCTCGGCCGGCGGTGGATCGGGCCCGAACAGGCGACACGCGTCCTCGGGCAGCGTCGCGGTGACGCTCGGCGCGACGTCGATCTCGTCGACCGCACCCGCCGCGCCCTGCAGGCACGCGGTGGCCACCGGCCCGGTCTCGGCCAACGCCCGCCGCGCGGTGCACAGCGACCACGCGAGCGCGTCGTCGCCCCGCGGACCCGATGCGTCGACCCACAGCGCGGTGAGCTCGACCTCGCCGCCCGCCTCGACCTCGGCGGGGCTCGCCGCCACCGCGAGCAGGCGCGGCCCGTCCACCACCGAGAGATCGACGGAGACGCCGGTCGTGCACGCGCCGGCGCCCAGGAGCAGCGCGCCCACGAAGCCCATGGCGCGCCCACCTCCCCTCGGAGGCGTCGCGCAGCGATGGGTCGGGCCCGAAGCCCGCCGGAGCGCCCACGCCAGCACCGCCGTCCGCACGCGAGCCGAATGGTAGACCGACCACGACGCCCCCGCGACCGTGTGCCCCCAGTCCACTGGAGTCTGCCGCCACGGCCGCTGCCCGCAGAGTTCACTAGACGGGACTCACAGTCAGTATGATGACCGCGGCCGCCCCACGGCGCGCCCCGGCCCATGACCCTCCTGCTGTCCCTCCTCCTCCACGCGACCCTGGCGATCGAGCCCGCGCGCCCCTACGACGGCGTCGCGGCGACGCCCGCGATCGACCCCGCGATCGCGACCACGGCGCCACCCGTGGCGCCCGCGACGGCGCCGACGCCCCCCGTGACGCCCGTGAAATCCGACGGCGCCACCACGGCCGCCGCGAAGCCGCCCGGCTGGCGCGCGCCGGACTACGGGCTCGACACCACCGCCGCGCCGCTCGACACGACGAGCGCCAAGTTCACCCCAGGCAAGGGCGTGTCCCTGCGCAGCACCGACGGCCGGTTCGTGCTCAACCTGTCGCTGCGCACCGGCTTCCAGTACACGGTGCAGCAGCCCCACGACGGCGCGCCGCTGAAGCATGGCCTCGAGCTGCGACGGCTCCGCACGGTGTTCTGGGGCAACGTGTTCGGCCCGCACAACCAGTACTTCATCCAGCTCGCGCTCGCGCCCCGCGAGCTGCAGCTGCGCGACGGGACGCCGCACTCGCACCCGGCGTGGGACGTGTACATGCAGTTCGATCACCTGCGCGATCTGACGCTGCGCATCGGCATGTACCGGCCGCAGTACAGCCGCGAGCGGCTGATCCAGGACATCAACCCGCTGCTGGTCGATCGCTCGCTCGCCAACGCGGAGTTCAACCTCGATCGCGACATCGGCCTCGACCTCCGCTCCGAGGACTTCCTCGGCCTCGGACGACTCCGCTACTTCGCCGGCGTGTTCATGGGCGAGGGTCGCAACGCCGAGGGCCTCGGCGACGGCGGCCTGCTGTACACCGGTCGGATCGACGTGCTCCCCCTCGGCCTGTTCGACGACTACGACGCGGCCGATCTCAGCCGAGCCAAGAAGCTGCGCATGAGCTTCGGGGCCGCGTATGCGTACATCGATCGCGCCCACGCCGATCGCGGCGTCCTCGGCAACGCGCCCGCCGACGGTGGAACGACCGACATGCACAACGCCACCGCCGACGCGCTGGTGAAGTTCGCCGGGCTCTACCTCGAGGGCGGCTGGCTGTGGCGCCGCGGCACCCGCAACCCCGGCGACGCCGTCGACGACGCCGGCGATCCGATCCCCACCGCGGCCCCGCGCAACGGCCACGGCTACTTCGCGCAGCTCGGGTTCCTGCTCCCGCATACGTACCTCGAGCCCGCGGTCCGCATCTCGCAGGTCTTCGCGCAGGGATCGGACACCGCGCTCGGCGACTCGAGCGAGGTCGGCGGCGGGCTCAACTACTACCTCGCCGGCCACAACCTCAAGCTGCAGCTCGACTACTTCCGGCTGTGGAAGGACGACGCGCTGCGCCAGGGCACGGACCAGCTCCGCGTGCAGCTGCAGGTGGCATTTTAGGCCCGTTCGGCCCCGTGCTACGGTCGCGCCGATGCCGGTCCCGCGCCCGTCCCGACGTCAGCTGCTGCACGGCGCCGCCGCGCTGGCCCTGACCGGGTGTCGCCGCGCGGCCGGTGGACCGCTGCACGTGCTGGTCGCCGCGAGCCTCGCCGAGGTCATGGCGGCGATCCTGACGGACTTCGCCGAGCGACGGGGCGAGGCGACGCCCGATCTCGTCGCCGACGCGAGCTCGCGGCTCGCCACGCAGATCCGCGCCGGCGCGCCCGCGGACGTGTTCATCTCCGCCGACCTCGCGTGGATGGACGCGCTCGCCGACGATGGCCTCGTGCTGGACGACACGCGGCACGCCCTGCTCGGCAACCGTCTGGTCGTCGTGACGCCGCGCGACGCCCCCTGGGTCCCCGCCGACGCGAGCGCGATGGCGACCGCGACCCGGCTCGCCCTCGCGGGCGGCGCGGTGCCTGCGGGCAGGTATGCCCGCGCTGCCCTGACGTCCCTCGGGATCGCCGACGCCCTGTCAGCGCGCATCGTCGAGGCCGACGACGTACGCACCGCGCTCGCGTGGGTCGCCCGCGGCGAGGCGCCCGCGGGCATCGTCTACGCCACCGACGCGGCGATCGAGCCCGCCGTGCGCGTCGCCTTCGCGATCCCCGAGTCGAGCCACCCGCCCATCGTCTACCCCATCGCCGCGCTGCGGGACGCGGGCCAGCCCGCGGCGGCGCGTGCCTTCGTCGAGCACTGCCGCAGCGCGAGCGCAGCGGACCGCTTCCGGGCCGCGGGATTCACCGTGCTGTGACGACGACGCCCTGGGACGCCATCGCGCTCTCGCTGCAGGTCGCCACCGCCTGCACGCTGCTCGGCGCACCGCCGGCCGTCGCGCTGGGCTGGTGGCTCGCGCGTCGCGAGCACCCGGCCAAGGCGCTGGTGACGGCGCTGGTGTTCGCGCCGATGGTGCTGCCCCCGGTCGTGACCGGCCTGCTGCTGCTCGCGCTGCTCGGCAAGCACGGCCCGCTCGGCGCCATGCTCGATCGCCTCGGGCTCGCGGTGGCGTTCACCCCCGCCGCGCCGGTGCTCGCGGCGCTCGTCGTCGGCCTGCCATTGTTCGTCATGTCGGCCCGCGCCGCGTTCGCGGCGGTGGATCCGGCGTACGACGAGCTCTCGGCCAGCCTCGGGGATCGCCCGCGTCGCACCTGGTGGCGCGTGAGCCTCCCGCTGGCGCTGCCGGGCCTCGCCGGCGGCGCGGTGCTGATGTTCGCCCGCTCGCTCGGGGAGTTCGGCGCGACGATCGTCCTGGCCGGCAACACCGACGCGACCCGCACGATCGCGATCGCGATCTATGCCCTGCTCGATCGCCCGGCGTCGGGGCCCGACGTCCGCGTGCTCGCCTGGTCGAGCGTCGCGATCAGCCTCTTCGCCCTCGCCGGCTACGAGTGGCTCGCGCGGTGGCAGCGACGCCGATTGGATCTGCCACGATGACCGCGCCCTTGCTCGACGTCGAGCTCCGCCTCCCGTTCGGCGCGGACGACCGCGTGCTCACGGTGAGCAGCGCGAGTGGTCGCGTCGCGGTGGTCGGTCCCTCCGGCATCGGCAAGAGCACGCTGGTCCGCGCGATCGCGGGCGTCGAGCAGCGCGCCCGCGGTCACGTGCGCGTCGCCGGCGAGGTGTGGCAGGACGATCGCGACGGCATCCTCGTCCCCGCGTGGCGGCGCGGCGTCGGCTGGGCGCCCCAGGACGCGCGCCTGTTCCCCCACGCGAGCGTGCGGGAGAACATCGCCTGGGGGCTCGACGCGGTGCCGGCGGATCTGGACGCCGTCTGTGCGGCGCTCGAGCTCCGCGGCCTGCTCGACCGGCGCCCGCGCAACCTCTCGGGGGGCGAGCGCCAGCGCGTGGCCCTGGCGCGCGTGCTGGTGCGACCGACCCGCCTGCTGCTCCTCGACGAGCCCTTCGGCGCCCTCGATCGGGCCCTGCGCGCCCGCGTGATCGAGGCCCTCTGCGCGCGCCTCGGCGCCCACCCGGTCGTCCTCGTCTCCCACGACGAGCGCGACGTCGCCGGCCTCGTCGACGACGTCGTCGAGCTCGGCTGACGGACGTCGCGCGGGCGCCCTACCCGCCCTGCAGCACCTTGCGGAGGATCGCGGCGCCGTCGATCACCATCATCCGCTCGCACGAGAACGAGAACCGCATCGAGTGCACCGACCCGGCCCCGAACGCGTCGCCGGGGGTGTTGCCGACGCCTGCCTGGCACAGCAGCTCGGAGATGTCATCCGTGGTGGCGACCCCGAGGCGCTCGAACAGCTGCGGCTCGAGCTCGATCCACGCGAAGAACGTCCCGCGCGGGGCGAACACGCGGACGCCGTCGATCCCCTGCAGCGCCGAGAGCAGCGCGTCGCGGCGGACCGCGTACTCGGCCAGCATCACGCCGTGATGCGAGCTGTCGCCCTGCAGGGCCGCGAGCGCGCCCCACTGCGCCACCGAGCTGACGCCGTTGATGCTGCAGCGCAGGACCTTCTGCAGGCGCTCGGTGAGCAGCCCGCCGTGGGCGATGACGGCCCCCACCCGGAGCCCGGCCATCGCGTGGCTCTTCGAGAAGCTGAAGATACTGAGCACGCGCTCGGCCCAGTCGCCGGCGAGGCTCGCCACCGAGTGGTGCGTCCACGGCCCGTACACGACGTGCTCGTAGGCCTCGTCGGAGACGATCCACAGGTCGTGGCGCCGCGCGATGTCGACGATCGCGGTGATGGTCTCGGGCGAGAGCACCGCGCCCGTGGGGTTGTGCGGCGTGTTGACGAAGATCGCCCGGGTCCGCGGCGTGATGCGGGCCTCGATCGCCGCGGGATCGTACTCGTAGTCGTCCTCGTAGCGCAGCGGCACCGCGACGGTGCGACCCCGCGCCAGCCGGATGTTCTCCGCGACCTCGGTCCACATCGGATCGGGGATGATGACCTCGTCACCCTCGTCGAGCAGGACGTGGAAGGTGCTGAACAACGCGTGCATCGCCCCGTGGGTGACGAACACGTTCTCGGCGCTGGCGACCGGGATGCGGTTCTCGGTCCGCGCCTTGTCGGCGAGGGCGGCGCGCAGCTCGGGGATGCCGGCGTTGGGCACGTAGTGGGTCTTGCCGGCGCGGGCGGCCGCCGCGATCGCCTCGATCACGTGGGGCGGCGGCTCGAAGCTCGGATCGCCCGACTCGAGCCGACACACGCGCTTGCCGGTCGCCGCGACCTTGAACAGCCGCTCGCGGATCTGGACGATCTTCCCCAGGGACAGTGAATCGACGATGTGCGTGGACACGGGCGGACTCCGGTGCGTTCGAGCGCGCGGAGCCTACTGCCTGGGGTTGCGCCGGTCCACGGGCGCGATCGCCTCGGGAATCTTCGGCACCTCGTCGCACGTTCGGCCCCTCCCGAGGTCCCCATGGTCGACTACGTGATCGCCCGCGCTCTGGCGTGGATGGAGCAGGAGCCCGTCGTCGGGCTGATGATGACGCTCGCCGCCGTGGTCACCTTCGCCGGGATCTATCGCCGGCACGGCGGGCCCGAGCCGGGGCCGTGGGCCTTCGTACGTCGCGTGCTCGACGGTAGCGTCGGCGCGACCCTGCTGATGGGCCTGCTCTGGGCCTTCCGCGCCGTACTCCACGACAACGCGGCGAGCTTCGGCGACGAGCACGGCCGCGTGAGCGAGGCGAACCTGCAGAGCGTGCGCACGATCTGGGGCGGGCCGCACGTCCAGCGCGAGCTCGCGGTGAGGCACTACCGCTCGGTGACCGAGCGCGAGGAGCAGTTCCGCGAGGATCCCACGCTGCCGCCGGTGTTCCGCGAGGTGACGCGCGAGGAGTTGGTCGATCACGACGCCATCACGCGCGTGCGCGGGGACGTCGACGTCACCCCGAACGAGCGCCGCAAGGGCAGCGGCGTCTACAGCGGCTTCGAGGCGCGGTTCACCCTGGACTACCGCGTCGAGGCCCCGCCGCAGGCGGCGACGCGGGCCGAGTTCGAGTTCCCGCTCTCCGGGCAGGTGCTCTACGAGGGGCTCGAGGTCCTGGTCGACGGTCGGCCGCTCGGCCCCGCGCTCCGCGTCGACGCCGATGCGCTGCGCTGGGAGCTCGCGCTCGCGCCGGCCGAAGCGCACGACGTGTCCATCACCTACGCGACCCGCGGCCTCGAGTTCGTCTACTACCAGATCCTCGAGCCCCGCGAGGTCCGCGACTTCGAGCTGTCGCTGCACGCCCGCGGGCTGACACTCGCCGATCTCAACTACCCCGAGGGCTGCCTGACGCCGACGTCGATCGAGGAGGGCACCGCCGGCGACATCACGCTGCGCTGGGCGCTGGATCACGCGCTCACCACCGCGGGCATGGGCCTCGCGATGCCGCGGCCGATGCAGCCCGGCGCCACGGTGGCCCGCGTGCTCGCGCGCAGCCCCCACGCGCTGATGCTCCTCGTCGGCGCGATCTGCCTGGTGCTGCTCGTCGACGTCGGCGCCGTCGCGCTGCTCGACGTGGCGCTGACCTGTGCGAGCTACGCCCTGCAGTTCGTGCTGATGGCTGCGACGAGCGACGCGGTCGGCGGGCTGCCCGTCGCCCTGGCGATCGGCGCGCTGCCGTGCCTCGCGACGCTGTGGTTCCTGTGGCGCCGCCACCCGAGCCGCGGCCCGATCCTCGGGTTGCTGATGTTCTTCGTCCTGGTGCATCCGCTCGCGGTGCTCGTCGGCGACGCGATCGACACCGTCGACGCGGCGGTCGTCGCGGGGCTCGTGCTGCTCCTCGTGGTCCTCACGCTGCGGGCTCGGCTGCGCGCGGCGCCGGCGGAGCCGAGCCCCCGGACGCCGACGCTGGAGGATCTGCCGGCCGTCACGCCGTGAACGGCGCAGCGCCAAATCGTCGCGAGTCCGCTGCAAGGAATGTCATCGGCGGTCGTTCAGCGAGGGAGTCCGCCGCGCCGATCCGGCCCATCCCGGTCCCGATCGCCGCCGTCGCCACGATCTCCGGCTTGGCACGGACCGTGCTCTACCGGGAGCCCAGAACCGCCGTGACCTCCGCACTCGATGAGCTCCTCGCCCGCTCGCTCCCCCACGGCACCGCCTCGGCCGGCCCCCATCGGGTCTCGCTGCGGGTCGCCGGGCGGCAGTACGCGGCGACGCTCACCGGGCTGGGGGCGCGTCTGCTGCAGCTGGCCCATGCGGCGCCGGCGGGCGAGCGACTCGACCCTGGGGCGCGTGCGGTGCTGACCGTGGACATCGAAGGTGCTGCGTTGCGAATGGATCTCCCCGTGGAGATCGTGACATGGGGCCGCGCGCATGTGGTGCTGCGCGCGATCGGGGCGCCGCTGGTGTTGCGCCGGCGGATCGTTCGGGATCAGGCGTTGGCCGACGCCCTCGGGGTCGCCTCGGCGCGACCTGCCGTGGTCGCTGCCGCATGACGGAGGCGGACCCGCGGACCGACGATCACGGATCGTCGTCCGCCGGGCCATTTCCGTCGATGTGGGATCGACCACCGAGGGCGCGGCACCGCTGGGTGGCCGCTGGTGGTGGGCCGCGCTCGCGGCCGCGTGGACGGCATGCACGCTCCTGGCGTGGTCGCACCTGCACGACGACGCCGCCACGCACCTGCGCTTCGCGGCGCACGTCGTCGACACGGGGCGCTTCGCGGTCCTCGTCGATGCGCCGAGCGTCGGCACCGGCTCACCGCCTTGGACCATGCTGCTCGCGCAGGCGGGCGCCTGGCTGCCGCGGGAGCACTGGCCGGCGCTGGCCAAGGCGCTGTCGGCAGCCGGCAGCGCCGTGACGCTGGTCGTCATCGGCGCGCTGGCTCGGCCCTCGGCGTCGTCGCGCACGCACGGCCGGATCGCGGCCGCGATCGTGATCACGTTCGCCGCGCCCGCGGCGGTGCTCTCGCTGCAGGACGGCACCGAGCTCGGTGCGCTCGTCGCCGCCGCCGTACTCTGCGGCGCCGCGATCGATCGCTGGCTCGGGCCCGGCACGACGTCCGAGCGGGTGCTGGTGCTCGGCGTCGCGGCGGCGCTTCCGATGGTGCTCCGCATCGACGCGGCGCCGATCGGCGTCGCCACGCTGCTGGCCGCCCGCGCGCTCGATCGGCGCGCGTGGGCCCCTGCGGTCGCGACGGCGGCGGCCATCGTGCTGCCGGTGTGGGCGTGGACCCGGATCTCGCTCGGCGCGCTCGTCCCCGACGCGATCGTCGCCGATGCCGGGCACGCGCTCGCGTGGCGCTGGCCCGCGGAGCTCGTCGCGTCGGCGTGGACGATCAACCCCTGGTGGCTGGTCGGCGCCATCGGCCTCGTGATCGTCGTGGTGCGTCGGCACCCCATGCGGCGGCTCGCGAGCCTCGGCGTCGCCCCGATCTTCGTCGCGCTGTGGGTCGGCGCCCTGCGTGGTCAGCCCCCCGACGAAGCCGTCCGCGCGCTGCTGCCGACGCTCGCGTTCGCATGGTCCGTCGCGCTGGTCGTCGAGCGACACACCGGCGGGCTCGCGCGTCGGCTCGAACGGCGCCGCGGTCGACAGCTCTGGCAGCTCGGCCTCGTCGTCGGCGTCGCGCACCTCGCCCTCTCGTGGCCCTCGACGCGCGCGCGCCTCGAGCCGCCCGCGCCGCTGCCGTCCGTGCCCGAGGGGGCGCGCGTGTTCACCACCGAGGTCGGTCGGCTGTCGTTCGCGACCGACGCGATGGCGATCGATCTGCGCGGCCGCGTCCACGGCCGCCTGATCGCCCAGCTGCCGCCGCGCGCCCGGCCCTGCGCCCTCGCGGCGCGCCATGGGGTCCCCGAGTTCGCGTGGCTCGATCCCGACGCCGATGTCGAGGCGCTCGGGCTGGTGCGCGACGGCGACGCGCTCGTACTGCGCTGCGACGAGACGCCGAGCGCGACGTACGTGATGACCGAGCCGCACGTGGGGGCCTCGGCCCTGTGGCGCCGGATCGCGACGCTGCCCTGAAGCGGCGTCAGTTCTCCCACGTCCGCCGCCGGGTCACCCCGCCGGCGGGATGTTCTCGCAGGTCGAACCGATCACGTCGGCCAGCGCCGCGCTCAGCACCCCCTGGAAGTCCGGGACCATCCCGAACTCCAGGTTGATCCACGACGGTGGCGCCTGGCCGAAGCCGTTCATGAAGTCGGTCAGCCGCGTGTTGGTGTTCATCGGGTTGTCGTAGCACTGCCCGGCGATCGCACCGGTCGTGATGATGCACATGTCGCCGCAGGCGGCCTTCGCGTCGCTGACCATGTCGACGAAGTCGGACGTCGGCACCGCAGCCGGGGACAGATCGGGCGAGTCGGAGAGCAGGAAGAGCACGAGCACGCCCTGCTCGCGCATGAAGCCGGCGTTGTACGCCGCGTTCGCCGGGTGGAACGGGTACGCCGCGCCGGCGACGACCGTCTCGCTGTTCGAGTGGGGCGCCGCGCCGTCGATCGCGCCAGTCAGCGCGCCCTGGAACCAGTCCTCGAGCGGCTGCGGATCGAGATCGGTCGCGATCTCGAAGTAGCGCGCGCCCGCGTGCTCGTACAGCCGCCCCTGCTGACCGTTGACGCCGTTGTCGGCGACGTCCGGGGGATTCCACGCGCCGTCCGAGAAGCCCTCGCACGCCCCGCTGCTCCAGCCACCCGAGTTGCCGGGATCGAAGAAGCCCGTCGCACGCGTCACCCCGACGTGGAGCGAGGTGCCCGGCGGGACGGTCGCGATCATCTCGTCGACGAAGGTGCTGAACGCCGCGATGGTCGGCGCCGCGTGCTCCTGCATCGACCCGGAGTTGTCGACGATGAACAGGATGTCGACCGCGGTGCAGCCGCAGTCCTCGTCGCCGACGTTGCACTCGCCGCCGGGCACGTCGTTCTTCGTGCCGACGTCGAACTTGAACGGATCGGTCGTGCTGCTGTCGGCGGCGGTGGCCGACGCGCCCGCGGTGCTCGGGTCGGTGCCGGTCGGCGCCTCCGCCGTCGTCGGCTCGCCCACGGTGCCCTCGGCCGACGCGGCGTCGCCGAAGGGATCGTCGGCCGGCGTCCCATCATCGCTGCAGCCAGCAAAGCCGAGGATCGCAGCGACCAGGACGAAGCGGTGCGTGGCCATCGTCGATCACGATAGCGTCGCCGCCCCCGACCGTGCAGGGGGGCCTCCATTTCAGGACGCCGGGTTGGGCGCCGCGGCGCGCCGCCCGACGAGCCGCGCGATCGCGAAGGGCAGCAGCATGCAGAACAGGCCGAAGGTCAGGATCGTCGCGTCCGTGAGGGGCGCCGGGAAGTAGGCGGCGCCCAGGAGCAGCGCCAGCGAGATGTTGCGGACCCCCGTGACCATCGCGAAGCTGCGGCGCTGTGCGCCCGGGCCCGGGATGGCGAGGCCCAGGGCCATGCACGTGGGGACCAGCGCCGCCGCGAGCCCGACGGCGACGAGGCCGACCTCCGCGAGCACACGGCCCTTCGTCACGAGCAGGCCGACGATCACGGCGAGCAGCAGCACGTTCGCGACGCGGCTCGCCGGCATCGCGACGCGATCGGCGAGGCGAGGACGCACGCGCCGCAGCGCCATCCCGACCAGCAACGGCAGCAGCTGGAACCCGCCCAGCGTCCGCATCATCGGGCCGACGAGCGCCAGGATCGCGTCGGTCTCGAGCGTCGCGCCCACGCCGAGCGACAGGGCGAGGACCGCGGGCGCCGTCACGACGCTGAGCATCGACAGCGACACCATCGCGATCACGGCGCTCGCGAGGTGGCCGCGCGCCTCGGCGGCGAACAGCGGACCGGTCGGCCCGCCGGGCGCCGCGGCACAGATCAACAACCCCACGGTGATCTCCGGCGCCAACCCCAGCACCGTCGTCAGTGTCAGCACGAGCGCCGGGACGACGACGACGTTGACGAACACCACCGTCAGCAGCGCGCTGGGGCGGCGCCCGACCTCGACGAACTCGCTCGGATGCGTGCGCAGGCCGATCGCGAACATCATCACGACGACGAGGACGGCGATCGAGGCCTCTTGCATCGCGCTACTCGCTCCAGACGATACCGTGCTCGGCGAGCGCCTGGAACCCCGGCGCGCACGCGTGCTCGAGCTGGGAGCGGAGCTTCGGCGCGAGCCGACGCCACGACGATCGCGGGGGGCGGATCGACGCCGCCGCGGCCTCGACCCACGCTGCGTCGGGCTCGCCCTCGCGCACGAAGGCGCCGAGGCGTCGCACGGTCTCCCGCGGCGCGGCGAGGAAGTCCTCGTAGCGCAGCGTCAGGAGCCGATCCTCGGCCAGATGGCCGATCGCCGCGAGCCCCTCCAGGATCTCCCCGGACCAGTAGTGGCCGCACAACGGCGGCGGCGTGGCGTAGGCGAGGAACGCCTCCCGCGTGCAGCGCTCGGGGAGCAGCGCCGCGAGGTCGTCGTCGAGGTCGTCCTCGAACGGCCGCGCGTCGGTCTCGAACGGATCGACCCCGAGCGTCTCCATCATCTGGACGCTTGTGAACACCATGCGAAAGCCGGTGTGCTCGCTCATCGACACCGCGGTGTCCCGGCCGTCGCGCACGATGTGGACCAGCCGCGCCGCGGGGAAGTGCTCGAGCAGGCGATGGGCGATGCGCAGGCTCCCGCCCGAGCGCTCGGCCCAGCCTCGCGCGCCCTGCTGCGCGGCGAACCAGTCGAACACGCGGCGGTACTGCACGCCGATCGGCGCCGGCGAGAGCTCGGCGACCGCAGCGCGGAGACGATCGAACAGCCCGTCCGGGTCGCCGCTCAGGTGCGGCAGGGTCACCTGCGCGACCGGTGGCACCCCGGAGGCCGCGTCGAACCGATGGTGCCCGCTCCGCCACGGGTACAGCACCTCGGGCATCGCGACGTCGAGGCGCAACATCTGGGTCTGTCGTGGGCGACAGGTCGCCAGCAGATCCCACAGCTGCGCCGCCGTCACGTCACCGGGGGGGAACGCCGGGGCCACCCGCGTGCCGAGATCGGTGACGAAGGGGAAGAACTCCGAGATGCTCGCGATCTGCGGGTGCATCCGCAGGAGCGACGACAGCAGCGTGGATCCGCAGCGGCCGGTGCCGACGACGAAGACCTGATCGACCATCGTGGCCTCAGCGACCGACCGGCAGATCCCGGCGCGTCGCGTCGAGCCGCTCGAGGTACCAGCGATAGTACGCGCGCAGGGTGTCGTCGGTCATCGCGTACGGCACGCTGGACTCGCGCCCGACCCGTCGCTCGACGTTGCTGCGATCGAACACCCGATCGCCGCGCATGTACGAGCGGTAGAAGCCGATGCGCCGGTCGAACCGCTCGTCGAGCCACTCGAGCGCGACGTCGTCGCCGACGAAGCGCGGCGGACACAGGCCGAGCTCCTCGAACATCAACGCGACGACGCGATCGACGTCGGGGGCGAGCGGGTTGGTGAGGTGGTAGTACTGGGCCTCGCCGGGCGCGGGGTCGGTGCCCTGCATGATCGTGACCGCGTTCTGCACGACGAGATCGACCGGCACGAGATCGACGGGCGCGCCGACCTGCAGTCGCAGCTGCAGCGCCGTCTCGGCGAGCAGCCGCGCCTGGGTGCGCTGCATCATCCCCCGGAACGCGGTGAGCTGCCGGAGGAACCCGTACATCCCGGTGAAGTTGGTCGCGCCGCGCGTCTGGCTGTGCCCGACGACGATGCTCGGCCGGAAGACCCGCACGCCGAGGTCCCGCTGCCCGACGACGATCGCCTCGGCGTCGATCTTGCTGCGCTCGTAGAGGTTGTTGGTCTCGGCACCGTCGCACGGCGTCTCGAGGATCCGCCCGACCCCCGCGCCCGCGACGTAGGCGGTGCTCATGTAGTTCACCTGGCGCGCGCCCGCGGCCCGGGCCCACGCGAGGGCGTGCCGGGTGCCGTGCGTGTTCACGCGGACGATCTCGTCGGCGTAGCGATCCTCGAACCGCAGCGACGCCGCGCCGTGCCACAGCTGGTCGTAGTGGAACCGGGGCAGCGGCGCGCCGCCGCACTCGGGGAGCACGACGTCGCCCTCGACCGCGTGGCAGCGCAGGTCGATCGCCGCGACCACCGCCGCGTCCGCGTCGTAGGCCGCCGCGGCGTCGCGCAGGGCCGCGCGCAGGCGCTCGGCCGCCGGCGTCGCGCCCGGCCGCACCAGGCAGACCAGCTCGACGTCGGTGCGCCGCACCAGCTCCAGCACCAGCGCTGCGCCGACGAAGCCGGTCGCCCCGGTGACGAGATGTGCGTCGCGGCCCCGTGTCGTGGTGGTGTTGGAGGTCATCGCGTCGCGGGGCTCGCTCGAGGGGGCAGAGGCGCAGGACGGGCGATGTGACGCGGGCCCGGTCGATCGTCGCGATCCCGGGGTCAGTTCGGACCGCGTGACGGGGCGGACGACGGCCGGGCCGCCCCCGATCCCCGGCCCGCCGTCGGCGTCGATCCAGCGGCGGGCGTCGCGGCGCCCGACGTGGTGGGCGCCGCGACGACGGGCACGGGCGCCATGCCGAGGTCCCCGGTGATCGGCGCGGCCTCCAGGGAGCGCGACGCAGCGGCCCGCTCGGTCGCCTCGGTCGACATGCGCCGCGCCTCGGCGTCGATGCTCGCGAGCAGCCCGGCCTTGCGTCGGTAGTTCACGTGGGCGTCGAGGTCGCGGCGCTTGAACGCGGTGTAGCGCTCGAGGAACTCGAGCCGCTCCTCGAGCCTGCGCTTGTGGATCCGCCGCGCGTCGTCGGGGCTGGTCAGGATGTGTGGCACGAGGATCATGAGCAGGTTGACCTTCTCGGTCCGACGCGTGCGCTTCTTGAACAGCCAGCCGAGCAGCGGGATGCGGCCGAGCCCGGGGACCTGCGACTCGGCGATCGTCTCGCGCTCCTGGACGAGCCCGCCGAGCACCAGCGGCTGGTCGTCCCGCGCGAGCACCTGTTCGAGCTCGAGCTTGCGCGAGTTGGTCGGGATGCCGAGCTCCTCGGCGGCGCCGAACGACTCGTTGTCGAGCTTGATGTCGAGCGAGACGGTGGTGTCGTCGTGGACGTGCGGCGTGACCTCGAGCGACAGCGCCGCCTTCAGCCGCTCGATGGTCTGGTTGTTGACGATGCCGCCGCTCACCGGGATCTGCTGGGTCGCCCCGCGCGTCGGCTTCGATCCGCCGACCTCGATCTTCCCCTTCTTGTTGTCCGCGGTGTAGATGTGCGTATCGGCGACGAAGTTCACGTCGCCGTCGGTCTGCATCGCCTGGATGACGACGCCGAACGACGGGATGTCGTTGTCGGTGCCGGCGAGCGCCGCCGATCCGGGGATCGCGGGCCCGATGACGCCCGCCGCGAGGCCGCTCAGCACCGACGGGCTGAGGGCGAAGCTGCTGGCGTCGGCCTGCTGGCTGCTCACGAAGCCGACGCCCGACGAGGTGTCGGAGCCGGTCGCCTGGCCGAAGTGCGCCGAGGCCCCGAGCGCGAGGTTCTTGTCCGTCGACAGCTCGAGCAGGAACACCTCGATGTAGACCTGGCGTCGCTCGATGTCGAGCTCGCGGATCACCCGCTCGACGGAGATGAAGTCCGACGGCGACGCGAGCACCACGAGCGATCGCGTGTCGGGATCGGCGGTCACGCGGATCTCGCCCTGCAGCCCCTCGCCGAGGGCCCGCACCACGGCCGGCGTCTTGCCGTCCTTGTCCTTGGTGACGCCGCCGGACAGGCCGTTCAGCACCTCGGCGACGCGCTCGACGTCGGCATTGACCACGCGCACCACGTTGATCCGCCCGCCGCCGCCGGGCAGCTCGACGTCGAGCTTGTCGATCAAGGGCAGGATCACGTCCCAGTCGCCCGGCTCCGCGACGACGACGAGCGTGTTGGTGCGGGCATCGACGATGACGCGGGCCGCCTCGGCGTGCCCCGAGCTCCCCTCGTTCTTCGCGTTGCCCTTGGCCTTCGTGCCGGCCTGCGCCGCCGACTCGCCGAAGAGCTGCCGCACGGTCTCGGCGACCGCGTCGGCCGGCGCGTGCTGCAGCTGGCGGAAGTACACCCGCGCCGCGGCAGCCTCGGTCCCCGCGAGCTGGTCGACGATCGAGAGAATCCGCCGCACGTTCGCGCCGGTGTCGGTCACGATGACGAGATCGTCGACGCTCTGCACGGCGGCCTGCTTGCCCTTCAGCGCCGTCACCAGCGCGACGATGTCCGCGGTGGTCTGCCCGTCGGTGCGGATGAGCTGGGTGACGTAGCGATCGTCCGGCGGCGGCTCGCGCCCCGGCTCGTACACCGGCAGCACGCGCCCCTCGGCCCCGACCGACTCGACGATCTTCTCGAACCCGGTCCCCTGCTCGAGCGCGAGCCCCATCGTCTGCAGCGCCGCGTGGAACAGCGCGGTCGCCTCGTGCAGCGACACCTCGT
>LNFM01003834.1_pt1 | contig 28820 bp, 31 predicted proteins | sample 596031 | NCBI WGS metagenome assembly LNFM01 (sample SAMN04254537, study PRJNA301005) | activated carbon metagenome | isolation source: dual media filters at the Ann Arbor, Michigan drinking water treatment plant | place: USA: Ann Arbor
TGCAGGCGCAGCACCAGGCCGCCCGCGGCGCCCACCTTGCCGCTGTTGTAGGGGTAGCCGGTGGCGAGGCCGGCAAAGGCGCCGGCGTGCAGCGGGCCGGCGCGCAGCGGCGCCCAGTCAGCCAGCGCGTAGACGCTGGTGCGGTCGTAGCTGTTGCGATACGCGCCGCCCTGCAGACTCCACGCGGGCGAGAGCTGGCCACGCAGGCCGGCGCCGAGGTTGCGCTCGTTGTAGGCGGCGCCGGGCTGGTCGGTGCGCTGGCCGCTGTGGGCGCTGACGGTGTGCGCGACCGCATGCAGCTCGAGCGCGGCGGCGGGGCCGGCCAGCAAAAGCAGGAACGCGGCGCCTGCGCTTAATCGGGTGATCTGGGTGGTGAGCACTGTGCCCTCCGTCGTTTGACGGAAGGCACAGTAAGCCGGATACGGCTAGCTTGTCAAGCCGGATACGGCTAGGTCACTCGTCGGAGCTTCTCGGCAAGCTCGTGCGTGGCGGGGCGGGGGTTGGTAACGCAGCCGTCGCCGAAGGTCAGACTGGTAGAGCAGATGGCACGGACAAGCACCTCGCCGGAGCCGTCCGGTTGCAGGCGCCGTGTCGCGCTCCAGGCCAGTTCGCCAGACACGTTGGGCCCATAGGTGGCCATGACAACGTCGGTGATGTAGGCGATCTCGAATGTGCTGCGCGCAACGATCTCGACCTGGGTGGCCGCCCACAGGCGGTCGCAGTGCGCGCGGTCAGTGCAGGGGATGGACTCGGCCGGATTGTCGGGCGGGTAGAACGCGCAACCGGCGACTAGGGTTGCTGCTATTCCCGCCGCCGCTCCACGGCGTAGGCGGCCAGGTCCTGGGCGGCGGTCTTGAATCGTTCCCACAGCTTCTTCTGCTCGTCGTCGACTTGTTTGGTAATCGGCGGGTTCGATGGGTCGAGGCCTGGCACCAGCATCTGCCACGGCTCCAGGTCAAAGGCGTGAGCCAGCTTATGAACCATGTCCAGCGTGGGGCTCTGCTCGCCACGCAGGATGCGCCCGACGCTGGTCTGGGCGACTTTACTGCGCTCTGACACCTTGGGCTGCGATCCAAGCGAGCGATCGGCTGCCATCAGTCGCTGCAAGTTGTGACGAAACAACTCAGTTGACGGCGACGGGGCGACGGGGGTTTTGGCCATGTCGCCAGCGTCGCCCAGGTGGTCAGCCGGATGCGGCTTGCAAATATAGCCGGATGCGGCTAGATTTGCCGCAAATGGAACCGATCGTCGAGTACCTGCAGCGTCATCTTCGGGCCGCTGGCCCGCGTCGCTTTGACGCCATTGCGACTGCAACAGGGGTGTCTCCATCGCTTCTCCCGAAGCTCGCGTACGGCATGCGCGACAACCCGCGCGTTCAAACCGTCCAGCCGCTCCTTGACTACTTCAGCTCGCTTGAGCGGGGCGAGATTGAGCTGCCTGAGCAGGTAGCGAGCCCAGACGATCGACAGGCCCCCGCGCCCCTCGGCGCCTCGGCTGAGTGACCTCGGCCTGAAACCCCAGACAAGAACCCGGAGAGCAACACCGTGGCAGCCGAGCTGAAAGACCTGCGGGCCAAGATCACCCCGCGCACCAATGCCGTGCTGGAGGCGATCAACCGCGCCACCGGCCGCGATAAGGCGGAGATCGCACGCGAGATCCTCGACAAGTGGGCGGCTGAGCAGATCCATGCTGCCAGCTTGATCGACCGCATGCTGGCCGTCGAGGGCGAGGCGGGGATCGCCGGGGGAATCGCAGGGAATCGCGGGGATACGCACAACCCCGGCCGCTGACTCCCGCGCCATGTCGCACCCCGACACGCCTGTCGACCAGGCGCTGCCGCCGCCTCCCGACTTTGATGCCATCCCGTACGCGTTGCGCGATCGCGCGCAGTGGCTGGTCTGGCGCTTTGAGCACAACGAGGGCAAAAAGCCCCGCAAGATGCCGCATTACATCGACGGCGGCCGCCGTGTCGGCGACCAGGGCTCAGACGATGACCGCCGCCGCCTGGCGTCGCTGGCCGCGGCGCGCGCCGCGTTCGATCGCGGTGGCTGGGCCGGCGTCGGCTTTGCCTTCCTGCCGGGCGATGACTTGATCGGCGTCGACATTGATGACGCCATCACCACCGACGGCGAGGTCGACCCGGCCGCGTCCAAGATCGTCGAGGCCTGCAACAGCTGGGCCGAGGTGAGCCAGTCGGGGCGGGGCGTGCACGTCTACCTGCAGGGCGTCACCGACTCGCGCAAGGTCAACGCCGCCGGCGGCCGCATTGGCCTGGAGATATTCAGCGGGCGCCAGTTTTTCGTGGTGACCGGCCGCACCTGGGCGGGGTCGCCGGCCTACGTGCGCCAGGCCGGGCCCAAGCTGCTCGACCGCCTGCAGGCCAAGGTGCAGGAGCTGAAAGACGCCGCCGCCGCCGAGCGCGAGACCGCGCGCGCGATCGAGCGCGCCGCGGCGGGCCCAGCGACGGCGCCGGCGGCACGCGCCAGGCCGCCGCGCTCGGCCGCCGAGGAGTGCGCGCAGCTGCTCGATGCGCTGGCCGCGGTGCGCGCCAGCGAGCTGACCTATGACGAGTGGCTATCGGTCGGCATGACGCTCGCCGCCGAGCTCGGCGAGGCCGGCCTGGCCGAGTGGGATCGCTGGTCAGCGCTCGACGTCGACCGCTACCCTGGCACGGCAGCGCTGGCCACCAAGTGGCGCAGCTTCAAGGGCGCGGTGCCGGGGAAGCTGCTTTACAAGCTGGCGCGCCAGGCCGGATGGCGGCCGCCGCGCAGCGAGGCAGCACCCGGCCGGCGCAGCCCAGCGCCGCGCGAGCGAGCTGCCGACCCCATCAATGAGCCTGCCGGCGGCGCCGATGACGCGCCAGGGGATGAGGGCCCGCCACCGGCACCACCAGGCGGTGATGGTGGCGGCGGGGGTGACGGCGATGGCGTGCCCCCGCTCGGGCGCCACCCCGGTGGCAAGCGCCGGCGCTTTCCGTTTTGCAATGACGAGGGCCAGCCCAAGGCGATCCGCGAGAACGTCGCTTATGCGCTGCAGTACGACCCCACGCTCGCCGGTCTGGTCGCGCACAATGAATTCTCAGAGCTGCACGAGATCACGCGCGCCACGCCCTGGCGCAGCCCGCCCGGCGCCTGGTCGGAGTTCGACGACCTGGAGCTCGCCAGTTACCTCGCTTACCGCCACGGCCTGCTGCTGCGCGACGTGCGCAGCGTGCAGCAGGCGATCACGCAGGCGGCGATGCGCAACAAGGTGCACCCGCTGCGCGACTGGCTGCAGGGCCTCACCTGGGACCAGACGCCGCGCCTCGATCACTGGCTGGTCGACGTGGTCGACGCGCGCGATACGCCCTATGCGCGCGCGGTGGGCCGCATGTTCCTGCTCGGCATGGTGGCGCGGGTGATGCGGCCCGGTTGCAAGATGGATTACGCCCTCATCCTGCAGGGCGCGCAGGGCGCAGGTAAGTCGACCCTGTTCCGCGAGCTGGCGTCGCCCTGGTTCAGCGACACGCCCATCCGCATCGGCGACAAAGATGCTTACATGGCCGTCCAGGGCGTTTGGCTGTACGAGTTCAGCGAGCTCGACTCGCTGGCCAAATCCGAGGAGACCGCGATCAAGGCGTTTATCTCCTCGCCGACGGATCGCTTTCGCCCGCCCTACGGCAGCCGCATGGTCGAGGTGCCGCGCCGCGTGTGCCTGTGCGGCACCACCAACAGCGAGGAGTTTCTGCGCGACGCCACTGGCGGCCGGCGCTTCTGGCCGATCCAGGTGCGCGAGATCCGCATCGAGGTGCTGCGCGAGATCCGCGAGCAGCTCTTTGCCGAGGCGGTGCACCGCTACGCCGCGGGCGAGCGCTGGCACCCGGCGCGCGACGAGGAGGCCGAGCTGTTCCGGCCCGAGCAAGACAAGTGGCGCTTGTCTGACGTGTGGGCCGATCTGCTGCGCGCCTACGTCGACAGCCAGGCGATCCGCGACTGCGACGAGGACGGCGACAGTATCTCGATGCACGAGCGATGCCCGAATGCCGAGCGCGACTTTTTCTCGACGCAGGAGCTGCTGGTCAAGGCGCTGCGCATCGAGGTCGGCCGCATCGACAGCGCAAAGCAGATGCAGCGGCGCGTCGGCCAGTGCATGCACGAGCTCGGCTTTATCGCCGGCAAGGGCACCACCGGCAAGCGCAAGCGGGGTTATTTCCGGCCCGCGCAGCCCGCTGCTGCGGGGCCAGATCAATCACCGGCGGGCAGTGCGCCGGATGGCATGGGCGCAAGCGATCGCGCGCGCAGCATGCTGCAAGGGGGCGAGGTGGCGCTGTGACGGCCGCGCATCCGCTCTCGCCTGCCAGGGCCGCACCCCGCCAGCCGGCGGCGAGGGTGCGTGCGCGGGGGTCGCACCCCGCACGCTGGCCGGCACCGTCCAGATCACGTCCAGATCACGTCCAGATCACCGGCCGCCGCATCTGGACATCGCAACCCGTTGATCGCGCTTCACTTTTTGGCAGGCGTCCAGATCGACCGGATAAATGCGCGCAGGCGCGTGCGCACGCCCCCGCGTACCCGCCCGCTCCCGTGGGGGCGCGGGGGCGGGGGCGCACGCGCTCGCGTACGCGCGCGGCGCATCTGGTCTTCTGGACGTGAGAGGGGGATAGAGGGATGACCGCCACCGCCGTCGACTCGACTGCCACCGCAGCGGGCCAGGCTTTTCGGCCGCTGCTCGATGGCGCCCAGTTCAAGGCCTTGATGCCCCAGGCGGCCGCCTTGGCCGCCGGCGTCGCCGAGCTGTGCGGCCGCGAGTACGTGACCGGCTGCGTGCGCCTGGCGATCGCCCTGCGCCAGGCGGTGATCGCCGACGACTACGACCTGGTCTCGGCCCTGTACGCGCAGGCCAAGACGGCCGGCTTGACCCCCATGCACGCGATCGAGGGCGACCTCGAGCTCGGTGTCAACGATGACGAAATGCGCGCCTTTGCTGCCCGCCACCGGGCGGCCCGGCGCAACACCAGGGAGACCACCGCATGACCACCGAGATCGGCCTGCGAGAGGCGGCCGCCATCGTCACCAACGCCCACACGCTGCTGGGGCCCAAGGTCGAGGGCGGTCAATCGATCGTGCCCGCGCTGGCGTTCTGCGACACGCTGGGCACGCTGCTGTGGCGCGCCAAGTACGGCGGCGATCGGCGCGTGATCCCGCGCGCCACGCTGCTGCTGGCCGATGTGATCCGCACCGCGCACCGCTTCAAGCGCGCACCAGGTGCGCAGGCGCGTCGCGGTCGCCGCCGCAATGACGCCGTCGCCGCCCGTGGTCGCGAGCGCACGCCGGCCGACCTGGCCGATGCCCTTGCCGCACGCGCGATCTTCGAGTGGACGCATGACCGCTGCGAGTACTGCAACGGCCGCGGCATGATGGGCGGCGAGCAGTACCTCGGCTCGCGGGCGATGCTTCGCTGCAAGGCGTGCGGGGCGGAGGGCTGGGTGCCTGACCCGTGCATCCAGGCGCCTGCGTTGGCCAAGGGCGAGCGCGACCCGCGCCCTCGTGTCACCTGCACCGCGTGCAGCGGCCGTGGCCGCACCGATCGCCCGCAGCTGCCGACCGGCCCGTCGGTCGTCTGCACCCACTGCCAGGGCAGCGGCAAGCGCCGCATCGACCACGCCCGCCGGGCCGCCGCCATTGGCCTGCCGCTCGACGTCTACCGCCGCGCCTGGGCGCCCATCTTCGACGCCCTGCTGGCCAAAATCGACGAGATCGACGAGCGCGTCGAGACCCACTTGCGCGCGCAGTTGCGACCGGGTACAGTCGCGCCCAATTCAGTCGGACCACGGTCCGGCCGAAAGTCGGACCTAAGCCCGCCCGTCGGCAGTCCGCGTCTACCGGCCCAAGTCGAACAAGATCCGCGCCCTGAGCGCGAGCCGGTCCAGACAGCGCATGTCGCCCCCGCTCGCCCCTAAGAATCGCAACGCCTCGCTTATGCGGGGCGTTTTGCATTGAGGCGCTCATGCGTGTGACCGTTGCTTCCAACCTCAACCAGGTGGCCGCTGCTGCTCAGCAGTTCCACCCGCAGTTCCGCTTTGCCTGCGCCCTCGCGTTGACCCGCACCGCGCAGCAGATCCAGCAGGCCGAGCGTGCCGAGATGCGGCGCGTGTTCGATCGCCCCATCCCCTGGACGCTCAACAGCCTGTTCCTGCGCATGGCCACCAAGCAGACGCTCGAGGCCATGGTGTGGTTCAAGCCCACCTGGCAGGAGCGGCACTACATCGAGCCGCAGGTCTACGGTGGCCAGCGCCCGATCAAGGCCTTCGAGTACCGACTGCAGCAAGCAGGCGTGATGCCGCAGGGCTGGGTGGCGATCCCCGGCAAGGGCGCACGGCTCGATGCTTACGGCAACATCAGTCGCGGCCAGCTGGTGCAGATCCTGTCCGTGCTGTTCGCGTTGCCAACCGCAGGAGCGGGGCAGGGCTACCAGGCCACGCCCACTGCGCGCAGCAGGCAGCGCAACAAGAAGTCGCGCGACTACTTCGTCAGCGGCCCGACCACGGCGGCCAGGCTGGGCAACAACGGCCGCCTGCCCTTCGGTGTGTACGAGCGCACCGCCGACAAGCGCGTAACCACCATCCTGCGCTTCAGGCCGCAAGCGAACTACACCAAGCGCTTCGACTTCTTCGGCGTCGCCGAGCGGGTGCGACGCACCAACTTCGAACGCAACCTCAGCGAAGCCTGGGAGCAAGCCCTGCGCACCGCCCGCCGGCCCTCCCGCCTTGCCGCCTAGCGGGTCCTCCCGGCCCCCCCACCCCTCGCGGGTAATTCGAACCCCGGTGTGGGGCTGGTCGCAGGGGTCCGGAGTTAGTCCGCTTTAGTCCGGTCCGCTTTGTGGTGGACCGCTAGGAGGTCCGCCATGGATCAGCCGCAAGTCGCCGGCGGCAATGCCGCGCCGGCGGCGGCCGACCAGGCGGTCAGCTGTACCGAGTTCGCCCGCATCTACGGCTGCGACGAGGCCTATATCCGGCGCCTGCGCGATCGCGGGCGCCTGGTGCTGGACGATCAGCGCCGCGTGCTGGTCGACGCGTCGCTGCGCAAGATCGCCGAGGGCCGCGACCTGGCCAAGAGCGGCGTGGTGGAGCGGTGGAACGCGCACCGCGCGGTGCGCGGGCTGCCGCCGGCGATCGACCTGGCTGGCTCCACCCCCACGCAGCAGGCTGCGCCGGCCGCGACAAGCGCGAGCGCGCAGGCGCCTGCACAGCCGTCGGCCTTTCACCAAGCGCAGACGGCGCTGGCGGCGACCAACGCGGCGATCCGCGGGGTCGAGCTGCGCAAGATGAGCGGCGAGCTGGCTGAGTGGCAGCCGATGGCGCGCGCGATGGCCGACGTGGTCACCGCCTCGCGCGACGCGGTGCTCGGCCTGCCCGATCGCCTGGAGGGCGTGCTCAACCTGGCGCCCGCGCAGGTCGAGGTGCTGCGTGCCGAATGCGAGCGCCTGTGCGAGACCATGCACCGCACGCTGCTCGATGCTGCGCGCAAAGCCGGCGCGCCTGACGTGCGCGCCCTTGGCCAGCCGGGCGGCGCGATGCGCGCGCCAGGCGGCCCGTTGCTGTCGTGAACCTCGCCGACGCGCTGCTCGCCGGCCGGCTGCACGATGGCGCCGCCGAGGTCCTCGAGGCCGCGGCGCAGGCCTGGGCGCCGCCCGAGCGGCTCACGGTCAGCCAGTGGGCCGACCGCTACCGCGTGCTCACCGGCAAGGCCGCCGCCGAGCCGGGCCCGTGGCGCACCTCGCGCACGCCGTACCTGCGCGAGATCATGGACGCGCTCAGTGCGCACAGCGCGGCCACCGACGTCGTCTTCATGGCCGCGTCGCAGGTCGGCAAGTCGGAGGTCGGCAACAACTGGGTCGGCTACGTCATCGACTACGCGCCGGGGCCGATGCTGATGGTCGAGCCCACCGTCGAGATGGCGGAGAAGTACTCCAAGCAGCGCATCGCGCCCATGATCGACATGAGCGAGCGCTTGGCCAGCAAGATCGCCCCCGCGCGCAAGCGCGACAGCGGCAACACCACCACGCTCAAGGACTTCCCCGGCGGCCTGTTGGCCATGGTCGGCGCCAACAGCGCCAGCGGCCTGGCCTCGATGCCGATCCGCTACCTCAACCTCGACGAGGTCGACCGCTACCCCGACGACGTCGACGACGAAGGCTCGCCGATCAAGCTCGCCGAGCAGCGCACCATCACCTACCGGCGGCGCGCCAAGCGGTACAAAGCCTCGACCCCTGGCCGTGCCGAGACCTCGATCATCGCCCGCGAGTACGAAAGCGGCTCTCGCGCGCAGTACTGGGTGCCCTGTCCGCACTGCGGCGGGCTGCAGGTCCTGCACCGGCGCCACCTGCAGTGGCAAAAGGAGATCGACCCCGCCACCGGCAAGAAAGTGCACCGCGTCGACACCGCGGTCTACGTCTGCCAGGTTCACGGCTGCATCATCGAGGAGCATCACAAGCCGTGGATGCTCGAGGAGATCCCCGGCGACCTCACGCGCGCGCACTGGCGCCACCGTGACGAAAGCAAGGCCAAGCTCAGCTATCACGTCAACGCGCTCTATGCGCCCATCGGCCTCGGCCGCAGCTGGCCCGAGATCGCTGCCGAGTGGATCGAGGTCTCGCTCGACCCCGCCAAGCTGCAGACGTTCGTCAACCTGATCGACGGCGAGGCCTACGAAGATCACAGCGAGCGCCTCAAGGGTGAGACGCTCAAGCTGCGTGCCGAGGCCTTCGGTGCGCGCGAGGTTCCGCCCGGCTATCTGCTGCTCACGCTCGGCGTCGACACGCAGGACGATCGCATCGAGGCCAAGCTCGTCGGCTGGGGCGAGCACGAGCGCAGCGCCGTGCTCGACTACGTCGTCTTCGAGGGCGACCCGATCATCCCCGAGGGCCAGCCCGGCAGCCCCTGGACCCTGCTCACCGCCTACCGCCGGCGGCCGGTGCGCAACGCCTTCGGCGTCGACCTGCAGGTCGCCATGTCCGCGATCGACTCCGGTGGCCACCGCACCGCCGCCGTCTACCAGTACGTGCGCATGCACCGGCATGACCGCACCATCGCCACCAAGGGCTCCAGCCTCGCCGCGCAGCCCGTGCTCGGCCGGCCCTCCAAGAAAGAGGCCAAGAACAGCAGGGGCGACCTTGCCAAGTACGGCGTCAGCCCCTGGCCCGTCGGCACCGATACCGCCAAGGACGCGATCTACGCCCGCCTCGAGGCCGACGGCGAAGTCGCCGACCCCACTGCCCGCGCCATCCGCTTCTGCAACGGCCTGGGCGACCTGTACTACGAAGGCCTTGTCAGCGAGGTGCGCGACACGCGCACCGGCCGCTACGTCAAGGTCTTCGCGCGCAATGAGCCGCTCGACTGCTTTGTCGGCGCCATGGCCGCCGCGTACCACCCCGCGGTGCGCGTGCACCGTCTTTCCGCCGCTGACTGGGACCACCTGCGGCGCATGCATGAACCGCGCAGCGGCGACCTGTTCGCTGATGCGTCCCTGAATACCTCAGCCCACGGTGTGGTGCCGTCGCCGGGCGCAAGCCCGCAGGACCTTGGCCCTCAGCAGTTCCCCGCCGCGACGGCCGGGGAGGGGTCCGGGCATTTGCAGCAGCCCGTCGTCCAGGCACCCGAAGGCCCCCCCCAGTCGGGGGGCGAAGGATGGACTCCAGGCGACTGGTCTAAAGACTGAGAGACGGCATGGCCTACACCCTCACCCAACTCGCCGCGCTGGAATCGGCCCTCGCCTCGGGCGAGCGCATGGTCCAGTACGACGGCAAGCGCGTCGAGTACCGCTCGATCGCCGAGCTGCAGGCCGCCATCAACACCGTGCGCGCCGGCCTGGTGCAGGCCGGGCAGATCGTCGTCGGCACGTCTGACCGTGGCGGCACCACGCTCGCCATGTTCACCCGCGACTGACATGCGCCTCGTCGACGATCTCATCGCCGCCGTCAGCCCGCGCGCGGCGCTGCGGCGCGAGATGGCGCGGCAGACGCTCACCGAGCTGCGCGCCTACGCCGCCGCCAAGACCGGGCGGCGCACCGCCGGCTGGACCGCCGGCAGCGGCTCGGCCAGTGCCGAGATGGACATGGGCTTCGCGCGCATCCGCAACCGCGCGCGCAGCATGATCCGCGACAACGAATACGCCAGCGCCGCGGTCGAGCGCCTGGCCGTCAACGTCATCGGCACCGGCATCACCTGCCTGCCCGCCAACACCAGCGAGCGCCAGGCCTGGCTCGAATGGTCCGAGAGCACCGCCTGCGACGCTGATGGCCTCACCAACCTGCACGGCCTGTGCGCTCTCGCCGCCACCCACGTGTTCGGTGATGGCGAGGCCATCATCCGCCGCCGCATCCGCCGCGCCGAAGACGGCCTGCGCATCCCGCTGCAGCTGCAGGTGCTCGAGCCTGACCACCTGGACCACAGCAAGAGCGGCGTGCTGGCCAACGGCAACGTTGCCATCCTCGGCGTCGAGTACAACCAGATCGGCCAGCGCGTCGCGTACTGGCTGTACCGCCAGCACCCCGGCGAGATCGCCGTCGCCCCGCGCGCGCTCGAGTCGGTGCGCGTGCCCGCCGGCGAGGTGATCCATCTTTTCGACCGCAAACGCGCCAGCCAGGTGCGCGGCGTCAGCCGCCTCGCCGTCAGCCTGATGCGCCTGCGCGATCTGGCCGACTACGAAGACGCCGAGATCATGCGCAAGAAGGTCGAGGCCTGCTTCGCCGCCTTCGTCACCACCGAGGAGCCTGATTCGGTCGGCGCCCTGCAGACACCGCAGCCCGGCGAGGACAAGCGCATCGAGAAGCTCGCGCCGGCGATGATCAAGTACCTCAAGTACGGCCAGTCGGTCGAGTTCGCCAACCCCAGCACCACCGGCGTCGGCAGCGAGTTCATGGTGCACCAGCTGCACGCCGTCGGCGTCGGCACCGGCCTCACCTACCAGCAGCTCACCGGCGACCTGCGCCGCGCCAACTACACCAGCACTCGCGCCGGCCTGATCGAGTTCTACAAGCTGGTCGACGCCTGGCAGTGGCTGCTGTTCATCCCCGGCCTGGTGCGCCCCATCCGCACCTGGTTCCAGGAAGCCGCGCTGTACGGCGGCGTGGCCACCGGCAGCATCGGTGACGACAAGATCACCACGCCGCGCAAGCCGCACGTCGACCCACTCAAGGACGCTACCGCCATCAAGGAGCAGGTGCGCGCCGGCCTCATGTCGCTGTCCGAAGGCATCCGCGAGCTGGGCGAGGACCCCGATCTCGTATTCGCCGAGATCGCTCGCGAGCGCGAGACCCTCAAGGCGCTCGGCATCGTCACCGACGTCGACGCCGCCTTCTACATCCTCAAGCTCGACCCGATGAACGTCATCAACGCCACGGCGGAGAAGACGGAAGGCGTGGCCGCATGACCACCTGCATCGACACCGCCGCCGGCGCCATCTCGGTGGGGGACACGGGCCTGAAGATCGAGGCCCGCGTCACCCAGGGTGCCGATCTACAGCAGATCGTGCTGAGCCTGCAGAACGATGACGGCACCTTCGTCGACGTCACTGGCGCAAACATCGTCGCCGAAGTTCGAAAGAACAAGACCGAAGCGTCTCCCGTGGCGGTCTTTGTGGTTGGCGCCGGGCCCGTGGACATCACGCTCGACCTGCCCGGCAGCGTGACCGCCACGCTCGCGGCAGGCCAAGACATGCGCGACCCAGCGGGTCGGCATTACTGGAAGTGCCGCATCACCTTTCTGAGCGGCGCCGTGCGCGATCTCGTCGCTGACTCAACGCTGCAGGTCGTCATCCCTTAACCCACCGCTCTCGAAAGGAGCCCGCAATGCAATTTCTCCGCCGATTTGCGGTGTCGATCGCGCTCGCGTTCGTTGCCGTCGTCACCATCGCCGTGCCGCAGGCGGCGCGCGCGCAGGCGCTGTCCGACTGGACCGAAAACAACGCCATTGACCAGCTTTTCCGCGCGCAGACGTGGACCATCGCCGCCAACCTCGACGTGGGTCTGAGCACTTCCGCCTGCTCCGACTCCAGCATCGGCACCGAGGTCAGCGGCGGCAGCTACGCCCGCGTATCGGTCGCCCGCAGCCTGGCCAACTGGGCGGGCACGCAGTCGGCTGGCAGTACCACGGCGTCGAGCGGCACCGGCGGCCAAACCAGCAATAACGTCGCCATCAACTTCGCCACGCCCTCGGCCGGCTGGGGCACGGTGACGCACTTTTTCATCATGAGCAGCACAAATATTGTGCTGTGCCAGGCGCTCACCACCAGCAAGACCATTAACAGCGGCGACACCGTCAGCTTTGCCATCGGTGCGCTCACGGTGACCCTGCAATGAGCCCCGCCGCCTGGTTCGACTTCTCTGGCTGGCTGGGCCAGGTGGGCGCGTTTCGCAACGCGCTGCTAATCCTGATCTCGCTGATCGTCATCACGCTGCTCGCCGCCTGTGGCACGCCGCAGCCCCTGGTCGCCGCCCCCGCCAAGGCGCAGCCGATCGTGGTGGCAACGCTCGCCACCAACGCCTGCGAGCTGCAGACCGCGCCCACGTACACCGCCGCCACGCTCGCCGCCCGCCAGGCCGAGGCCCGCGTGCGCGCCGGCACCTTGCCGCTGCCGCGGGCCCAGCTGCTCGCCGACCTCGGCCGCTACGCCTTAGCCGACCTCGACGCCGCCTGCCCCGGCAAGCAGCTCGACCCCGCCCGCCTGCGCGCCGCGCAGGAGGTCGTCAGCGCCATGCAGTCGATCCTCAAGGAGTAGGCCCATGACCCCCGCACAAGCCCGCGAGCTCGCGGTGCAGCTCAACGTCGCCGCCACCAATGCCGAGGTGCTCGGGCACGAGCAGATCGACCTCGGCAACGTCATGAGCGCGCACCTGGCCGAGTCGCTCGACAGCCTGCAGGCGGCGATCGACGCCAAGCGGGCCGCGGGCGGCTGAGCATGCGCTCGATCGTGCGCGCGCTGCTGGCGCTGGTGCTGCTGCTGCCGGCGCTCGCCTGGGCCCAATACGCCTGCGCGCCGCCTGGGCTGTTCGGCACCGTGTTGGCGGTCGACCTGCCCAAGTGGCGCGCCGAGGGCGTGTCGGTTGTCTGGTTGTGCGATGTTGGCGGAGAGGTCAAGCCCGAGCTCCTGCTGTGCGCGACCGGTTCATGCTTGCCGCGCGGCACCTTTGCCGGCCAGGTCGAGACCGCCGCCAAGGCCGCCGACCCGCGCACCAAGGTCGCCGAGCTTATGAAAGCGCGCGGGGCGCAGCCGTGCCCGAAAGAGCCCGACCTGGCCACCACGTTCGGCGCGCTGTGCGCCAAGGTCGCGGCCGACGCTGCCGCGCTCAAGGCGGCTTATATCGCGCGCACCACGCCACCGCCGCCCCCGCCTGACGTGCCGACCTACGCCGTCAAGCCCAACCCCAACGCCGCCGACGGCTCGCGCCCGACCGCCATCCTGGACGCCAACGGCGTCGACCGCGTGTCTACCGGCCGCCGCGTGGCCAAGGGCACCGCGTGCGACTGCGCGCGGTTGAGCTCGCCCAGCACCGGCACCGATAAGTGGTGCCACGTCGGCCCCGAGCCGCGCGAGGTGGGACTGTGCGCACTGCAGCAGCCATAGAAGGCGCGCGCCGCGGCGGGCTTAATTCCGGCCAGTCACGCCGCGATTACGCAATGTCCTTCTACTTCGATCCGGTGGCGTTTCGGCGGCTGGAGGAAGTGTGCGAGCGCACTTGCACGGCGATTCACCTGCCGCGCGCGCTGCTGACGTTTCTCCGAAAGCGTTAAGGGCCGCCCATGTTCGAGATCCCCGGCAAGGCCGTCGCCGCCCACCTGCGCCAGGCGGGCATCTACCGCGCCGACATTGACGCGCTCGCCATCGGCATGGCTGGCGATGGCGTGCTGAGCGGGCTGGGTGTGTCGCAGCAAAGCACGCCCAACATGACGGTAGCGGTCGCCGCCGGGATGATCCGCATCGGCGGTTACTTCTGCTTCGTCAGTGCGGCCAGCCCCACCATCACCACCGCCGACGCCACGCTCGACCGCATTGACCTGGTGACGGTCGACTGGAATGGCGCGGTTAGCGTGCAGGCCGGCACGCCGGCGGCCAAGCCGGTGTCGCCGGTGATCCCGGCCAACTCGATCAGCCTGGCGCAGGTGTACGTGCCGGCGGCCGACGCCGCGATCGGCAACGCGCAGATCTACGACAAGCGGCCGATCATCCCCGACACGTACGACGTCGCCGCCGAGTTCCTGGGCAGCAGCCTAAGCAACACCGCCGCCACCAGCGCCGGCTCGATCGGCGAGGCCGGCTGGTCGATGAGCGGCACCACCGCGGCGCCAACGTTCCAAGCGGTGACCGGGCGGCCGGGCGTGCTGCGGTCCGTCACCGGCACCACCAGCGGCAACCGCACCAGCTTGCACTTTGGCAGCGCCGCCAATACAGCCGTGCTGACGCCGAGCCAGATTGCGCGGCTGTGCTTCGTGGTGCGCGTGCCGACCATCACCACGCTGGCGGTCAAGTTCGGTCTTGGCCAGGACCTGAGCGCCGCCACGGTCGACCAGCTGGGCACCGCCGGCGCGTGGGTCGAGTTCCTGCCGGCCAGCAGCGCCAAGTGGCGTTATTGCACGCGCCAGGGCAGCAGCACCACCCAGAACGTCGACCCCGGTGCCGACGTCACCGCGACCGACTGGTATCTGTTCTGCCTGATCCGCAAGCAAAACGGTAACTGGCAATTCATGAAAAACGGCGCGCTGATGTTCGAGCACAGCACCAACCTGCCCACCACCGACGGCAACGTCGGCACCACGGTGCATACATTGACCGCGGCCGCGCGCAACCTCGATCACGACTTTTTCGGGCTCAACTTCGCGCCGCTCGGCAACCGCTGGAGCTGACGTGCCGCGCCTGCGCACGTACCCGACGGCCGCGACGCGCGCCAATCCGGCGCCCAAGGGCGGCGGCGGTGGCGGCCTGCCGGCCTGGGTGGCGGCGCTGTCGGTGGGGCAGTGGTATGAGCTCCCCAATACGGGCCTGGCCACGGTCGAGCCGGCCGAGCGTCCCGGCAACACCGGCGCCTTTGTCAACAAGATCGACGCCTGGAATTCGCTCAGCGTCCACCCGGTCACGTGCGTGCTCTACAACGCGGCCAACGGCGGTCACACGGATTACGCCGGCAATGAGGTCGATGCGCTCGGCTTGAACGTACCCACGCCCGCCTGGGTCAACCTGCGCCCGCCCACGGCCACGGTCAGCAACGCCAACCACTACGCCGACGGTCGGCCCACCAGCCGGCACAGCTATTACGGCCAGTCGGTCGACGTGGTGAATAACCGCCTGATGACCTGGGGCGGCTCGCGCTACAGCGACGGCAACCCGATCGGCACCGTCGACAGCTTTCGCCTGTCGGACAATGACTGGAACGCTGCGGGCACGCACGGCGACGTGCCAGCCGGCATCCGCGGCGGCGGCTCGATCTTCGCCTTTCCGATCGTGGTGGTCGGCAATGGCGACGTCTATGCGTTCGGCAATTTCGAGGTGCACCGCTGGAACGTGGCCAGCAACACCTGGACGCAGCGCCTGACGGGCCAGGCGCCGGCCTGCAACGAGGCCGCCAGCGCGTTTGACTCCGTGCGCAATCGGGTGCTGATTCTCGGCGGCACCAGCGCCGAGTCCGTGGTGTACGACGTCGCGGCCAACAGTTACAGCACCGTCAGCCGCACCGGCGCCGAGGCCGCCAACGTGCTCGGCAACGGCAACGGCATGGTCTATGACGCCGCGCTCGATCGCTTTTTGCTGCGCAAGGGCGCCAGCGGCGGCACGGTGTATCAGATCCACCCGACCACGTGGGAGTGCACAACGCTGGCCACCACCGCCGGCGGCTCGGTGCCGGCGGTGGTCGAGCACCCGCCATACAACCGCTTTTTGTACGTGCCGCCGCTGGGTGGCTGCGTGTACGTGCCGCGCTACGCGGCGAATGCCTGGTTTTTGCGGACAAGCTAGATGGCCGCCCCGCTGCCCCAAGGCGCCCGAGTCAGCATCACGATCGCCGGCGCATCCGGCACGCTCAACGTGCCGAGCGTGGCGTTGGGCGAGTGCATCCTGATCGCGCTGCGGTGGTACACGACGGCCACGATTTCCAGTCTGACCTGCACCGGCGAAACCGTCGAGCTGCTCGGCGCCCCGGTGACAGGCGGCCCAAACAACGCGCGCAGCCAGTTCGCCATCATTCGCAGCGTGCAGTCGGCGGGCGCCAAGGCAATCGACATCACAGGGTCGGGCACGCTCAACGCAGGTGTGGAGGGGCAGCGCTACAGCGGGCAAGATCCGGTTAACACGGTCAACGTTCAGAACGGCGCCAGCGGCACCAACACCACGCCCTCTGTCAGCCTGACCACTACGGTCGCCGAGTGCTGCGGCCTGGCGATCGTCAGTAACAACGGCAGCGACATTACGGCGCCGTCGTCGGGGTGGGCGCTGATCAGCCCGTCACTGCCTGACCCGTTTTGGTTTGACGACGGCATGACCGCCGCCGATCTGGGTGCGGCAGGCGCCAAGACGGCGAGCTGTACGGCCGCCGGTGCTTCCTCGTGGGTCATCAACGCCATCGCGCTGGCACCGGCCGGCGGCCCGGCCGCGCAAGACCTGGAGGGCGACGCCACCGGCAGCGGCACCGCCGCCGGCGCGCTGCGTGAGCAGCATGCCCTGGCCGGCGCGGCGGTCGGCCGCGGCACGGGCGCGGCCGAGTTCGATCGCGGCGCCGGCGATCTGTTTCTCGTCGACGATGACACCGATTACAGCCTCGTCGATGGCGACGCGGTGGTCGACGGCTACCTCGACGATGCGCCCAGCGGCAGCGCCCAGGACCTTGCCGGCGCCGCCACCGCGCAAAGCCTCGCCAGCGGGGCGCTGAGCCTCGCCAAGGCCCTCGCCGCCGCCGCCGCGGCTGCGGGCACGGCCGCCGCCGGCCTGGGCGTTAGCAAGCCCCTGGCGGGCGCGGCGGCGGGTGCCGGTGCCGCCGGCGGCGCGCTCGCGGTGGCCAAAGTCCTCGCCGGTGCGGCTGCGGGTGGCGCCACCGCCGCCGGCCTGCTGGCGATCGTCAAGCCCCTGGCCGGTGCGGCCGCCGGCGCCGGGTCTGCCGCCGGCGAGCTGCTGACTGTCGGCCAGGTCGAGCTGCTGGGCGCCGCGCTCGCGCAGGGCAGCGCCGCCGGCGAGCTCGCGCACGGCGTGCCGCTCACCGCCGCCGCGGTCGCGGTCGGCACCGCCGCCGGCGCCCTGGGCGTGGCCAAACCGCTCGGCGGCAGCGCTGCCGGCGCCGGCACCGGCAGCGGCCAGCTCGGCGTCGGCAAAGGCCTGGCCGGCGCCGCCACCGGCAGTGGCACCGCCGCCGGCGCGCTGCTGCTCGCCATCGGCCTGCAGGCTGCCGCGGTCGCCAGCGGCACCGCCGCCGCCGATCTGCAGGGCAGCGCCGGCCTCGCCGGCACCGCCCAGGCCGCCGGCCTCGCTGCCGGCGTGCTCACCGTCAGCGTGCGGCTGCAGGGCGCGGCCGCGGCCGCCGGCAGCGCCGCCGGCGAGCTCGCCAGCAACACCGCCGCCCTCGCCGGCAGCGCACAAGGGCAGGGCGCCGCCAGCGGCGCCCTGCAGCTGCAGATTCCGCTCAGCGCCGCCGCCATCGCCCAGGCGCAGGCGCAGGGCGGCCTGGCGATCGTGGTGGCGCTCGATGCCGACGCCCTGGCCAGCGCGATCGCCAGCGGCGACCTCACCGTCACCGCGCCGACGCTGGTGCTGCTGGAGGGCGCCGCGGTGGCCGCCGCCCTGGTCACCGGCTCGCTTGGGCCCGGCCTGGCGGTGGTCCTGCCCAAGGCGCGGATCGTCGCCCGCATCACCCCGCGCGCGGCGGTCGCCGTGCGCATCACCGAGCGGCCGGCCATCGCCGCTCGCATCACCGCCCGGCCGCAGATCCGCGTCCGGTAGTTCGTCGCTGTTGTTCGTCGCTGCCTCGCAGCAGCTTTGCCGGCCGTCCGTACGTTCATGGGTGCGGCGGCGGCGTGCGCGCCAGCGAGCGCGCCCTCCCGCGTGTGGCTGAGGACATAAGCCCCGCACCGCATCGCGCCCGGACTTTCTCCCCGGTGAGCTTGATGCCACTTCACCCGTTTCCTCGGAGGCATTGATGCCACAAGCAAACCCAAGCAGCACGCCGGTGCAGTCGCGTGGCCAGATGGCCATCGAGACGCGTCTGGCGCCCATCGGCACGGTCGACGCCGAGCGCCGCACCGCTGACGTGGTGTGGAGCACCGGTGCGGCCGTGCGCCGCTACGACTGGTGGAATGAGCGCTGGTACCGCGAAGAGCTTAGCCTCGACCCGGCGCACGTGCGCATGGGCCGCATGCAGTCCGGCGCGCCGCTGCTCAACTCGCATTCGCAGTGGGACCTGCGCAGCGTCATCGGCGTGGTCGAGTCCGCCAGCCTGGCCGGCGCCGAGGCCGTGGCCAGCGTGCGCTTCAGCGCCCGCGCCGACGTCGAGCCCATCTTCCAGGACGTGCGCGCCGGCATCCTGCGCAACATCTCGGTCGGCTACGTGCGCCACCGCGTCGAGCGCATCGCCCCCGAGCAAGAGGGCGCCGACTGGACCTACCGCGTCGTCGACTGGGAGCCGATGGAGATCTCCCTCGTGCCGATCCCGGCCGACGCCGGCGCCCAGGTGCGCGCCGGCGACACCACGCACCCCCCCGAACGCGCCCTGCGCACCGCGCCGTGCGAGTTCATCGACTTCCCCCCCACGGCGGCAATCGCCGAACCCACGCTCGAAAGGAGCACCGCAATGCCTGGTTCCAATGGCACGTCGGCGGCCGCGAACAGCCCCGCCCAGCAAGAAGAAGTCCGCAACAGCCCGCCTGTGCAGGCGCCCGCACAGCCCGACACCGCCGCCATCACCGAGGCCGCCGTGCGCGCCGAGCGCGAGCGCGTCGACGCCATCCGCCGCCTGACCGAGGCCCCCGCCGTGCGCGCCCTCGGTGACGACACCTTCGTGCGCGGCCTGGCCAACCTCACGGTCGAGCAGGCGCGCAGCCAGATCATCGACCGCCTCACCGCGCAGAGCGACGCCACCGCCTCGCGCAGTGCCGCCGACGTGCGCACCATCAGCGACGAGACGGACGTGCGCCGCGCCGCCATCACCGAGGCGCTGCAGCACCGCGCCAACCCGTCGCAGCAGCTGCCCGAGCGGGCCCGCGCCTACCGCGGCTTCACGCTGATCGAGCTGGCGCGTCACTGCCTGGAGGCGCAGGGCGTGCGCACCCAGGGCATGAGCCGCGCCGAGATCGCCGGCATGGCGCTCACCGGCATCGACGGCGCCGGCCTCCGCTCCATGCACGGCACCAGCGACTTCACTGTCGCCCTGGCCAACACCGTCAACCGCAGCCTGCGTGCCGGCTACGAAAGCGCCCCGCGCACCTTCACCATGTGGGCCCGGCGCGGCACGCTGGCCGACTTCCGCCCCGCCACGCGCGTGGCCGTCGCCGGCAACCTGGCGCTGGAAAAGGTCAACGAGTTCGGCGAGTTCAAGCGCGGCAAGATCGTCGACGCCGGCGAGAGCATCCAGCTGGCGACCTACGGCAAGGTGGTCGGCGTCACGCGCCAGGTCGTCATCAATGACGATCTGGACATGCTCGGCCGCCTGCCGCGCATGTTCGGTCGCGCCGCCGCCGACTTCGAGTCCGACACGGTCTACGGCATCCTCACCGCCAACGCCGCGATGAGCGACACCGTCGCCCTGTTCCACGCCACGCACGGCAACCTCGGCACTCCCGGCGCGCCGAGCGAGACCACGCTGTCCGAGATGCGCCGCCTGGTGCGCCTGCAGACCGACCCCTCGGGCAACGCCAAGCCGCTCAACCTCACGGTGCGCTACATCATCACGCCCGCCGCGCTGGAAACCGCCACCCAGAAGCTGCTCAACGCGGTGATCGTCGCCACCAAGAGCGCCGACACCAACGTCTTCAACGGCGCCTACCAGCACATCGTCGAGGCCCGCCTCGACGCCAACAGCGCCACCGCCTGGTACGGCGCCGCCAGCCCCGACCAGATCGACACGGTCGAGTACGCCTACCTCGAGGGCGAGGAGGGCCTGTTCACCGAGCAGCGCGTCGGCTTTGACGTCGACGGCCTCGAGGTCAAGGCCCGCCTGGATTTCGCCTCCAAGGCGATCGACCACCGTGGCCTGTTCCGCAACGCCGGCGCCTAACCACTGACCTAGGGGGCCGGCGCGTCCGCGCGCTGGCCCTCGATCCCTCTCATTCAAGGACCCCGCAATGAAAAATTTCGTGCAACCCGGTGAGACGCTCACCCTGGCCGCGCCCTACGCGGTCAACGCCGGCGACGGCGCCAAGGTTTCCAACATCTTCGGCATCGCCTGCGGCACTTACGCCAACGGCGCCGAGGGCGAATTCCTCACCAAAGGCGTGTTCGACGTCACCACTCTGGGCACCGACACCCCGGCCGTCGGCGCCGCCGCCTACTGGGACGACACCAACAAGCGCCTCACCACCACGGCCTCCACGCACATGAAGGTCGGCGTGTTCGTCGTCGCCAAGGCCAACGGTCCCACCGTCGGTCGCGTCCGCCTCAACGGCGTGTTCTAAGCAGCCCCATGACCTGGGACCCCGCCCGCTTCTTCCCCGCATTCCAGCGGGCGGGGATGCTGCACACCGCGCGCTATCAGCCGCGTTTCGGTGCGACCAAGGAGTTTTGCGTCGACTTTCGCCAGCCCAACACGCTGGTGCTCGACGGCCGTGCCCAGAGCACGGACTACGAGATTGAATTCGAGACCAGCGCCGCGCCGGATCTCGATGACGCCGGCGGCCTGATCGAGGTCTGCGGCCAGCAGTTCACGTTGCGCCAGCCCGTTGAGCGGCTGGGCAATGGTTTCTACTCGCGCGCCGTGCTGGCGTTGGTGGGCCGATGAGCGCCATCCGCAGCACGCTCGAGCGCGCGATCGCCGCGCTCACCGGGCTTACGCTGGCCCAGGTGCAGGCCGACCTCGCCGCCCAGCTGCAGGTCGGCGGCGTCGCCCCCCCCTGGTCCGTGGCGGGCAGCACCGGGCTGGGCCCGGCCGGCGCCGCGGTCCCGGTCTATCTGGACCGCGAGCCCGCGCTGCGGCGCGAGCAGGTGCCCGCCGTGGTGCTCGAGCCCGCCGGCACCGCCGGCATCCGCCGTGAAGACGGCGAAGTCGGCACCACCGGCACCTACCAGGTCGTGCTGCGCCTGGCGCTGGGCGTGATGACGCGCGGCGATCCGCAAGCCATCCGTGCCGACGCCGTGTTCGCCCCGGCCCATGCGCGCCTGATGATCGACCCCACCCTCGGCGGCACCGCCACCTGGCTGCGCCTGACCGAGATCACCTTCCAGCGCGACGACGCCGACGGCACCTCCGGCTGGCTCGTGGCGATGTACGACGTATCGCTGGCGCTCGACGAAGTCGCGCTCACCAGCGTGCTGATCTGATTTCCTCCCCTGCGCCGCGTGGCGCGACCCATTGAAAGGGCAATGCAATGAGCACTTCCGCATACGCCGCGCAAGGCACCAAGCTCGAGATCGGTGCCGTTGTCGCTGCCAAGAACATCACCGCCGCCACGCAGGCCAATCCCTGCGTCCTCACCAGCGCCGCGCACGGCCTCACCGACGGCGCCCTGGTCAAGCTCGCCGCCATCGGCGGCATGACGCAGCTCAACGGCCAGGTCGCCGTGATCCAGGTGCTCACCGCCAACACCTTCGCCCTGCTCGGCGTCGACTCCACCGGCTACACCGCCTACACCTCCGGCGGCACCGCCACCGGCGTGCTCGCCAAGGCCATCAACGTCACCGGGTTCAGTGGCTTCGACGGCCAGTCCGGCGAGATCGACGTCAGCGACTTCGACTCCGGCAGCAAGGAGTTCCTCGGCGGCCTGGCCGACGCTGGCCAGGTCACGTTCAACGTGCAGATCTCCGACACCGACGATGGCCAGAACGCCCTGCGCGCCAGCCAGCGCGCCGGCGGCGTGGTCACGCCGTTCCTGCTGACCTTCCGCAATGCCCGGTTCCGCAGCTTCCGCGGCTTCGTGCGCTCGTTCTCCGAGCAGGGCGCGGTTGACGGCGTGATCACCGGCACCGTCGCCATCCGCATCTCCGGCCAGGTCACGCGGGGCTGATGATGGGGCTGCTCAGCAAGGACGCCATCCTCGCCGCCAACGACCTCGTCACCGAGGACGTTGCCGTCCCCGAGTGGGGCGGCGAGGTGCGCGTGCGCGTGATGACCGGCGCCGAGCGCGCCGAGTTCGAAGCGGGCAGCATCACCGTCAAGGGCGGCAAGCGCGAGGCCAACCTGCAGAACTACCAGGCGCGCCTGGTGGCGCTGTGCGCGATCGACGAGCATGGCCACCGCCTGTTCAGCGAGGCTGAGGTCGAGGTGCTGGGGGGCAAGAGCTCGCAGGCCCTCGGCCGCGTGTTCATGGTCGCGCAGCGCATCAACGGCCTCGGCCTGGGTGCGCTCGAGGCCGCCGCAAAAAACTGACGGAGCAGCCCGCGCTGCGTTTCCGTTACCGCCTGGCGCTTGCGCTGGGCCGTAGCGTGCGCGAGCTGCTCACCACCGTCGACAGCGACGAGCTGACCCACTGGCAGGCCTACGCCGAGCTGGAGCCGTTCGGCGGCCTGGCCGCTGACTGGCGCGCCGGCCTGGTGGCGGCGGCCGTCCTCAACGTGCACCGCGCGCCCGGCAGCCAGGCGCTGCTGCCGCATGACCTGGTGCCCCGTTTGGCATCGCCCCCGCCGCCGCCCCTGGATGACCCCGACGCCGAGATCGAGGCCTTCGATCGCCTCGTCGGCCTTGCCTGATTCGTAGGACGCGCATGAACGAACCGATCCGCTACGTCATCGGCGCCGAGGCTGCGGGGTTTTTCTCCGAGACGGCCCAGGTGCAGACCCGCCTGGGCAGCATGGCGCAGGGCGTCGGCGCCTTTGCCAGCTCGCTCGGCCTGGTCGGCCTGGCCGGCGGGCTGGGCTTCGGCGCGCTCACTGCCGCCGTCGGCAACAGCATCGCCGCGCTCGACGATCTGGACGAGCGCAGCAAGGGCCTGGGTCTGGCCGCCAGCGAGCTGTCGTCGCTGGAGCTCAGTGCGCGTGCTGCCGGGGTGGGCAGCGAGCAGCTCGCCGCCGGCGTCTCCAAGTTCGCCACCGTGCTGGACGCCGCCCGCAACGGCAGCAAGGAAGCCGCCGAGACCGTGCGCCTGCTCGGCATCGACCTGGGCGGCCTGCGCAACGGCACCATCACTACCAGCGACGCCCTGCGCACCGCTGCCGACACGCTCAGCACCTACGAGCAGGGCTTCCAGAAGACCACCCTGGCGCGCGAGGCCTTCGGCCGCGGCGGCGGTGCGTTCATCGCCTGGGTCAACGAGGGCAGCGCCGGCCTCACCAAGTTCAACGGCGTCAGCGAGGAAAGCATCCAGCAGGCCGCCAAGCTCGCCGGCGAGGTCGACAAGCTGTCGGCCGCGTGGGAGCGTTTCAAGCTCGAGGTCGGCGGCGTGGCCGCGCGCGTGCTGTTGCCGTTGGAAACCTCCGTCAGTGACCAGGTGGCGGCGATAGAACGCCAGTTGGCCGAGGCCGAGCGCCAGATGCTCGCGCCCGGCGCCGGCATCGGTCTGCTTGAGCGCTGGTTGTTCGGCAGCGTGGCCGAGCAGCGTGACGCGACCCGCCAACGGGTTGCAGCGCTGCGCGCCCAGCTCGAAGGCCTGCGCAATGGTGGTCGCGACGACGTCCAGGGTGGGCCGGTGGTGCGTCCGGTGCCCGATCGCAAGGACGACCCCAAGAAGCTCAAGGAAGAGGCCGACGCCTACACACCGCTGGTGCGCGCGATCCGCGAGCGCATCGCCGTGATGGAAGCCGAGGAGCGCGCCGGCGAGAAGCTCACCGAAGTGCAGCGCTTTGCTGCCAAGACGCTGGCCGACGTCGAGGCCGGCTACATCAAGCTCACGCCCGCGCAGCAGGCCGCCATCACCGATCTGCTCGGCGAGGCCGCCGCGCTCGACCAGGTGGCGCAGGCCCGCAAGGCGGATGCCGAAGAGCTAGAGGCCTTCGACCGCGCCCGCGTCGACTTTGAGAAGAAGCGCGAGGCCCAGCGCGAAGGGATCAATGCCTTGATCCAGTCGCACTATGACGAGATCAGCGCGCTCAGCCTCACCGGCGAGGCGCTGGCCACGGTGCAGGCCGAGCGCGAGCTCGACCGCCTGGGCATCGACCGCACCAGCGAGGCCTACCAGCGGTACCTCGACCTCCTCGTCGATCTGAAGCAGCAGCGCACCGCGCTCGAGGAGAACCGCAAGCTGTGGCAGGGCATCAACAGCGCCGCCAACGACGCCTTCATCGAGATCTACCAGGGCGGGCAGGGCGTGTTCGATCGACTCAAGAACACGCTCGAGCGCGGCCTGCTGCAGCTGCTGTACGACATGACGGTCAAGAAGTGGATCGTCAACATCGAGACCCAGGTCAACCAGCAGTCCGGCGGCGACTTCTTCGCCTGGCTCGTCAAGATCATTGGCGGCGCGGCAGGCGGGGGCGCCGGTTCCGGTGCAGGCGCCAGCACGGGCGGCGGTGCGGGTGCGGGCGGTGGTGGTGATGGCTTCGGCGGCACCACCTGGTCCACCAGCGTGGGCAGTGCGCGCGCCGCCTCGGCTGGGGTGGAGGTTCACTACCACATCGCCCAGGTCGGCAGCGGCGTCACCCGCGCCGATCTGGTCAGCGGCATGGAAGAGACGCGCCGCGCCACCAAGGCCGACATCTTCGACGGCATCGCCCGCAACCGCTACGCCGTGAGCAACTGATGGCCGACATCACCCTGCCTGCCGGCCTGAAGAAACCGGCCTCGATCGAGTTCGGCCTGCGCTTCAACACGCTGGTCTACACCTCGGCGCTGGCCGGCAGCCAGCAGACCGTCGGCCTGCCCGGCGCGCGCTGGACCATGCGCCTGGTGTACCCGCCGCGCCATCGCGCGCAAAGCGCGCTGCTCGAGGCGCTGCGCCTGCAGCTGCGCGGTCAGCAGAACCGCCTGGTGGCCGGGCACCCCGGTCGCCCCGGCATCCGTGGCCAGGGCGGCGGCACGCCCGTCATCAACGGCGCCGGCCAGGTCGGCGCCAGCGTGACCATCAGCGGCCTGGTGGCCAACCGTCCCGGCGTCTACCTGCCCGGTGATCTGCTCGGCATCGGTGGCCAGCTCAAGATGGTCACCGCGGTGGTCGATGCCAGCGCCGGCGGTACCGCCACCGTCACCTTCGAGCCGCCGCTGCGCGCCTCGCCCGCCAACGGCAGCGCCATCGTGCTCACCCCCACCGCGCGCTGGATGCTGGTCAATCCCGAGATCAAGTGGCGCGAGACCCCGGGCGGGTCCGCCGGCAACGTGATCGACAGCCACGAGCTCGAGCTGATCGAGGCCTTCACGTGAAGACGCTCAGCACCGCCCAGCTCGCCGCCGTCGCCGGCGAGCACGTCAGCACCTGCCACCTGGTGCAGCTGGCCTTCGCCAGCGGCACCGTCTACCTCACCGACGCGCCGCATGACATCGTCTGGGGTGCCAACACCTACCTGGGCGCCGGCCGTGCCGGCAACATCGAGCCGACCCGCGAGACCCTCGCCGGCGAGGCCACCGGCCTGCGCTTCTCGCTCGCCGGGCCGATCGGTGAGTTTGTCGCGGTGGCGCTGGCCGAGCACGTGCAGGGCAAGCCGGCCGACGTGTACGTGGCCTGGTTCGACGCCAACGGCGTGCTGATCGACACCCCCACGCTCGAATGGCGCGGCCTCACCGACGTGATGCCGGTGCAAGACGCGCCGGATCAGAGCGTCATCAGCGTCACCGCCGAGAGCCGCTTTGCCCAGTTCAACCGCCCCAAGGTGCGCCGCCACAGCGACCAGGACCAGCAGGCCGCGCACCCCGGCGACAAGTTCTTCCAGTACGCCGCCGCGATGATGGACCGCAGCATCGTCTGGCCCAATCGCGAGTGGTACAAGGTCTACTCATGACGCGCTGCATTGCCCGTCACCCTGACTGGCCGGCGCGTCTGGCCGCTTTCCTCGAAGCCCGCCGCGCGCGGGCTTTTGTTTGGGGCGAGCATGACTGCGCGTTGTTCGCCGCCGACTGGGTGCGCGAGTGCGCCGGCGTCGATCTCGCCGCCGATCTGCGCGGCACCTACAGCGACGCGCGCGGCGCGCTGCGCGTCCTCAACGCCCGCGGCGGCCTGGCCGGCATCGGCGCCGATCTGCTGCCCGCGGTGGCGCCGGCCTTTGCCGGCCGCGGCGACGTGGCGCTGGCCAGCAACGCCGGCCGCGAGCTGCTGTGCATCGTCGACGGCGCCTGGCTGGTCGGCCCCGCCGCCGAGGGCCTGGCCTGGCTGCCGCGCGCGCAGGCTCAACGCGCGTGGAAGGTGTAGGCGATGCCGCAGATCATCCCGGCGCTGATCGCGGTCGCGATCAACTACGGCGCCTATGCGGTGGCCGCCATCCTGTTCGTGGCCAGCGCCGTCTACAACGCGCGCCAGGGCCGCAAGGCCGCGCGCAACGCCCGCGCGCAGTTCGAGGCCGGCCTGCGCGATCGCGCGCAGATGGTGCGCAGCGCCGAGCTGCCGCGCTCAGTCAGCTACGGCGAGACCATGACCAGCGGCGAGATCGTCTACGCCCGCGCCGCCGGCAGCCTGCAGGAGCGGCTGGTGTTCGTGCTGGCGCTCAAGCCCGGCCACGAGATCACCGGCATCGACGAGGTGTACTTCGGCGAGCGCTCGCTCGGCATCCTGGACGTCGACGGCTACCCGCAAGATGCGCCGTTCCGGACCACACGCAGCGACATTGCCGGCGAGCTGAAAACCGGCGCCAGCGGCGCGGCCACCACCGTGGTTACGCTGCCCAGCGTGCCGGTGACCGGCAGCGTCAGCGTCTTCTGGCGCTTTGACAGCGGCAATGGCGACGGCGGGCCTGCCACGCAGGGGCTTTCTGCCAGTGTGGTTGGTGCCGAAGTCACCATCAGCACCATCAACCCGTTCGAGTCCGGCAGCCCGTTGCCCGCCGGCGCGCCGCTGGAGATCAGCTGGCTCACCACCAGCCAGGCCAGCTGGATCCGCTGCAAGCGCTATTTGGGCGCCGCCAGCCAGACCGCCGACGCCGACATCATTGCCGACAGCGGCGGCGAGTGGACCACTGCCCACCAGGGCAACGGCGTGCCCTATCTCGCGCTGTGGATGTGGTTCAACCAGGACCTGTATCCGGTGGGCCTGGAGAACATCCGCGCCCGGATCCGTGGCAAGAAGGTCTATGACCCGCGGCTTGACAGCACCAATGGCGGCAGCGGCAGTCATCGCCTGGCCACGCCCAGCACCTGGGAATACAGCCGCAACCCCGCGCTGTGCACCGCTGACTACCTGATGAGCCCGCTCGGCTTCAACTGCGACGCCAGCGAGATCGACTGGGCCATGGTGATCGCCGCCGCCAACATCTGCGACGAGTCGGTGGTGATCGCGCTCAGCCCGCCCAAGAGTCCGCTCACCCAGCCGCGCTACCTGTGCGATACCGAGCTGACCACCGACAACGCGCGCGACCAGAACCTGCAGGCGCTGCTCAGCAGCATGGCCGGCTGGGCGGTGTGGAGCCAGGGCCAGTGGAAGATCCAGGCCGGCGCCTACAGCACGCCCAGCGTCACCCTCACCGAGGCCGATCTCGCCGACACCGGCGCCATCAACGTGCAGGCGCGTGCACCCCGGCGCGAGCTGTTCAACGCGGTCAAGGGCGTGTACGTCAGCCCGACCAACAACTGGCAGGCCACCGACTACCCGCCGGTGCGCAACAGCACCTACGCCACGCAAGACGGCGAGGTGCTCGAGCTTGATCTCGCGCTGCCCGCCACCACGAACAGCGTGATGGCGCAGCGCCTGGCCAAGATCGAGCTGGAGGAGGCGCGCCAGGCGCTCACCGTGCAGGCCAGCTTCAACCTGCGCGCCTACCGCATCGCCCCCGGCGACATCATCGCGCTCACGCTGGCCCGCTACGGCTTCAGCGCCAAGCCGTTCCGCGTGATTGACCGCGAGTTCAGCCTCGCCGGCGGCGTGCGCCTCACCCTGCGCGAGACCGCCGCCGGCGTCTATGACTGGGGTCTGGGCGCCGCCACCGAGATCGATCTCGCACCCAACACTAACCTGCCCGATCCGTTCTCCGTGCCCGCCGTGGGCCCGCTCACGCTGGCCAGCGGCACCGAGCACCTGCTGCGGCAGGCGGATGGCACGGTGGTCAGCCGCATCTACGTCACCTGGCCGGCGCTGGCCGCCGGCTACGTCACGCAGGGCGGCGCGATCGAGCTGCAGTTTCGCCGGGTCGGGGACGACTGGCAAAGCCTGCCCGACGTGCCCGGCGACGCCAGCTCCGCCTACGTGCTCGAGGTCGAGGACTGGGTGCACTACTTCGTGCGCGCCCGCGCCCGCAACGGCATCGGCGTGCGCGGCGCGTGGGCCTACGCCGGCCCGCACCAGGTCATCGGCAAAACCGACCCCCCCGCGAACGTCAGCGGCCTCACCAGCGAGCTGACCACCAACGGCATCCTGCTGCGCTGGGATGAGTCCGCTGACCTCGACTACGCCGCCACCGAGCTGCGCATCGGCGCCACCTGGGCCAGCGCGCTCCTGATCACGCGCAAGAATGCGCGCACGCACCTCTGGGGCTGGCAGCCCGCCGGCGCCTTTACCGTGCTGGCCAAGCACCTGGACACCAGCGGCAACGAGAGCGCGATCGCCGCCGCCACGGTGGTCAGCGTGTCCCTGCCGGCGACGCCGAGCCTGC
>LNFM01003835.1_pt1 | contig 28817 bp, 24 predicted proteins | sample 596031 | NCBI WGS metagenome assembly LNFM01 (sample SAMN04254537, study PRJNA301005) | activated carbon metagenome | isolation source: dual media filters at the Ann Arbor, Michigan drinking water treatment plant | place: USA: Ann Arbor
ACATGCCTTGCCGACAAGGCGTCGCTTAAAGCCGTGATCGATATGACCGATGCTGGCGCTGCTTTGGGAGTTCAAGGCACCCCGAGCTTTCTGGTCAATGGAAAATTGCAGGACCATGTGCACAGTTTTGCTGAGTTAAAGGCAGTACTTAAATGACGCAGACAGATGAAAATAAAGGAACCCATATGCGTATCAAGACTCTCCTCGTCGCAGCAACAGCTGCGCTCGCTCTGGCCTCATGCGGCGGCGGCGATACCGCCGGTGCGCCAACGGGCGAACCCATCGCCAAGGTTGCTGCGCCGCAAGGTAAGGCATGGACCGATGTTGTCAGCAAGACCGAAGCTGGCGGCTTCAAAATGGGCAATCCCGATGCCAAGCTTCAGCTCGTCGAATATGGCGCGATTACATGCCCCGGCTGCGCGCAATTTGCGGCGCAATCGACCGAAGAGTTGAATGAAATGGTCAACACCGGTGCGGTGGCGTTCGAGTTTCGGCCGTTTCTTGTTCATGGGGTGCAAGACATTCCCGGCTTCCTCCTGGCGCAATGCAGCGGACCAGAGGCTTTCTTCCCGCTAAGCGAGCAACTTTATGCCGACCAGCAGACGTGGCTCGGTAAGATCAGCACAGTGACCGAGGCTGACCAGCAGGCGATGCAGAAAATGTCGCCGCAGGAAATCTCGACTTTGCTTGCAACGCGCATGGGTCTCGTCGATTTCGTCAAATCGCGCGGTGTCAGTGAAGATCAGGCGAAAGCCTGTCTTACCGACAAACCAGCAATCGACGGTCTGATCGCGACAACCGAAAAAGGCACGAAGGATGATGGTGTCACGGGCACCCCGTTTTTCTTGCTGAATGGCGCAAAGCTTGATGCAAGTTCTTGGGTTCAGGTAAAGGGTAAACTGGTAGAGGCTGGCGCACGCTGATCATGGCTCGGGGGGGCCTTGACGTTGTAGTGCTGGGGCTATCCGCTTGCGGATAAAGCGGCTAAAACTCGTCGGCTTTAAAAGCTTTGTCGAGCCCGCCGAATTGCGCATCGAGTCTGGCCTCACCGGCATCGTCGGTCCCAATGGCTGCGGCAAGTCAAATTTGCTCGAGGCCATCCGCTGGGTGATGGGTGAAAGCAGCGCGAAATCGATGCGCGGTGCCGGCATGGAAGACGTGATCTTTGCCGGTACCGCGTCTCGCCCACCGCGCGATTTTGCCGAAGTTACGATATTGGCCGAGCGCGACGCCGCCGATGCGGCGAACGACGAAGACAGTGAACTTGAGGTCACCCGGCGAATAGAGCGGGGCGCGGGGTCGGCTTATCGCTCGAACGGGCGTGACGTTCGGGCAAAGGACGTTGCACTCATCTTCGCCGATGCAGCGACCGGCGCACATTCGCCTGCTTTGGTCAGCCAGGGAAGGATCGGCGCGATTATTTCAGCCAAGCCGCAGGAACGGCGGCAAATGCTGGAGGAAGCAGCGGGCATTTCGGGACTTCATGTGCGTCGCAAGGATGCCGAACAGAAATTGCGTGCAGCCGAAACCAATCTGGCCCGGCTTGCCTCGATACTTGCCGATATGGATGCTCGCGCGGGGCAGCTTCGGCGGCAGGCAAAGCAGGCGGAGCGCTATCGCAAGCTTTCGAAGGAAATTTTGCAAGCCGAAGCACGTCTGATTTTCGTGCGCTGGCGCGAAGCTAAGGCCGCAGCGGATGCTGCACGGGCGGAGGCCAATGCCGCGTCGGAGGCGGTCGACAAGGCTGGCGTCATCCATCGCGAATTGACCGAAAAACAACAGGCCGCCATACGCGCACTCGCCGAAGCCCGATCAGTGGCAATGGCCGCGCGCGATGCGGCCAGCGACCTGTCCAACCGCTTGGTGCAGCTTAGCGGTGAGCGTGACCGAATCATTCAGCGCCAAGCCGATTTATCCACGCAGGCCGCGCGCATGGCCGATGATGGCGCGCGTGAAGGCAAGCTGACGCATGATGCAGCGGATGCGTTGGCGCGGCTGCAAGCAGAAAGCGTCACGCTGGCCGCGGAAATCGAACGCCAGGAAGAGGAACGCCCTGCCCTCGTTCGGATGGCTGAGAATGCCGAGCGGCAGGCTCGCGAAAGCGAAGTTGCTTTGGCCAAGGCCGCAGCGGAGCAGGCGCGCGCCGATGCCGAATTGCGCGTTGCAGGCGCTGCGCTTGCGGCGGCCAAGTCACGAGCAGAACGCGCCGAAAGCGATGCGGCACGGTTGGCGCAAGAACAGTCGGCGCTTGGCGATGAGAGCGAGCTGCAATCGGCGAAGGTGGAGGCGGAACGAGCGGTTGCCGCGTTGCAGGCGAAGCTGGAAAGCGGTGCCGCCGCAATCGAAGCAGTGGATGTCCGGCGCGCAGGACTGATCGAGCAGCGCGAATCTGCCCAGGCCGCCTTTGCGGGCGCAAAGGCTGAGCTCGCGGCATTGCTATCAGAACAGAGCGCGCTCGAACGCGCGCTCGCAAAAGGCAGCGGCGACAAGGCCATTGATCACATCAAGGTCGAACCGGGGTATGAGCGGGCTTTGGCTGCTGCCCTGGGCGATGATGCCAATGCCGGTATTGGCGGTGACAGCGGTCGCCGTTGGCTGGGCAGCACCGGTGATATACCGCTTCTCGACGGTGTCATTCTCGCCGATCATGTCGATGCACCCGTAGAATTGCGAGCGCGCCTGTCACTTGTGCGCGTGGTTGAAGCCGACACAGGCGAAACGCTCGCGCCCGGCGAACGGCTCGTCACCCGCGATGGCAAGCTCCGCCGCTGGGACGGCTTTGCCGCCGATGACGACGGCGCAACCACCGCCGAGCAGTTGATCCGGGCAAACCGACTGGTTGAACTTGAAGAAATTATCCCGCCCGCCGAAGCCGCGCTCGCACAGCAAGCCGAAACTCTTGAGCAGCTCGCAAGCAATATCGACACGGTGCAGCAGGAATATCGTGCCGCCACTGCAGCTCTGCAAACCGCAGAAAGTGAATTGCGACAGGCATTGCGTGCGGCAGATCAGGCTGATGATGCACTAACGCGGTCCCTGTCAGCCCGCGCTGCGCTCGCCGAGCGCATGGCCGCAAGCGAGCAGGAACTGGCGTCAGCAAATGCCGATGTGGCTGCCGCGGAAGCTACAAAAGCGTCGTTGCCGGACGGGTCGCATCATGCCAATCTGGTGCAAAAGCTGACTGCCGAAAGCGAAGCCATAAGGCAACTTCTGGTGCGCGGTCAGGCCGACCTGTCATCGCTCGACCAACGCATAGCCCAGACCCGCGAGCGCCGCGCGGTCGCGATGGCCGAAATTCGGGGCTGGCAGGACCGCGCGGGCGAAGCCGAGCGGCGCATCGCCGAGATGAATAAGCGCTCAGCTGAAATTGCCAACGAACTCGAGGCGATGGCAGGCAAGCCCGACATATTGGCTGCGGAGATAGCCGCCGTACAAACCGATAAGGACCAGTTGGCCGAGAAACTGACGCAATTGCAGTTTGCCGAGACATCGAGCGAGGCAGCGCTGAAGGTACTTGAAACCGAACTCGCCGCCGCCGCCGAAGATTTGTCGTCGGCGCGCGAGGCTCGTGCCGGGGCCGAAGCGCGCGCCGAAAACCAGGAGCTGCGCCGCGTCGAAATGGGCCGCGTCTCTGGCGAACGTTTCGAATGCCCGCCGCCCGTCTTGCCCGAGAAGCTGGAATTTGATGAAGCAGAGGTCGACGACGCGGCAACTGAATCTGCGCGCCTCGACCGACTCCAGAACGAGCGCGAACGGATCGGCCCGGTAAATTTGATCGCGGCTGATGAACTCGCCGAACTTGAAGAGCAGCAATCGGCAGGCCTCGCCGAAAGCGAGGAACTCACTCAAGCGATCAACCGCCTCCGCGGCTCGATCGGCAGCCTCAACCGCGAGGGCAGGGCGCGGTTGTTGTCGGCATTTGAAGCAGTCGATCAACATTTCCGCCGCTTGTTCAGCACGCTTTTCAACGGCGGTCAGGCGCACCTGGCGCTGATCGACAGCGATGATCCGCTGGAGGCTGGTCTTGAAATCTTTGCACAGCCACCGGGCAAGAAGCTCCAGTCGCTCACCTTGCTTTCAGGCGGCGAGCAGGCGTTGACGGCTGTCGCGCTCATATTCGGCCTGTTCCTCACCAACCCGGCGCCGATTTGCGTGCTCGACGAAGTCGATGCGCCATTGGATGACGCCAATATCGAACGCTTCTGCGATCTGCTCGACGCGATGACGCGCGAGACCGACACGCGATACCTGATCGTCACCCACAACGCCGTGACCATGAGCCGGATGCACCGCCTGTTCGGCGTAACGATGGTCGAACAGGGAATTTCGCGTCTGGTATCGGTTGACCTTGGCGGTGCGGAGCAACTACTGGCCGCCGAATGACTTTACATGGCCCTATTACCAACAGCTTCATCTCGCAGCGCCTGCGGCTCAATTATGTAGATTGGGGCAATGCAGATGCGCCGCCTTTGCTGCTCATCCATGGCGGCCGCGATCATGCGCGTAGCTGGGATTGGGTCGCCGAGGAGTTACGCCATGACTGGCACGTCATTGCGCCTGACCTGCGAGGCCATGGCGACAGTGCTTGGTCACCCGATGGCAATTACGAAATGTCGGCATTTGTTTACGACATCGCTCAGCTGGTTCATCAACTCAACCTCGCTCCGGTAACCATACTTTCGCATTCGATGGGCGGAAATATCGCCATTCGATACACTGGCTTGTATCCGGAAAATGTCCGCAAACTGGTCGCGATCGAGGGCCTTGGTCCCTCGCCTGCGATGCAAGCCGAGCGCGATGCGCTTGGTATCCAGAAACGCTTTCGCCAATGGATCGAGGACAAGCGCAATGCAGCGGGCCGCACGCCAAAGCGCTATCCAAATATCGAAGCGGCTTATGAGCGGATGAAGTCGGAAAACGCCTATCTGACTGACGAACAAGCCCGCCACCTGACCGTCCACGGCATCAGCCGCAACGAGGACGGCACCTGGAGCTGGAAATTCGACAATTACCTCAACATCTGGGCGATTTTCGATATGCCGCGCGAGGATCTGGAGGCAATCTGGCATAATGTCACTTGCCCGGTCCTGATGTTTTACGGCGAAAAAAGCTGGGCATCAAACCCCGAAAAAGATGGGCGGATTGCGCATTTCCCGACCGCGAAAGTCATCGAATATGAAAATGCCGGGCACTGGCTGCATCATGACCAATTCGATCGCTTTATGTCCGATGTGAAAGCGTTTCTCTAACCGATCATCGACTTGAGCGTTTCCACGCGGTCGGCCTCATCTGCGGGCTTGTCCCGGCGCAGGCGGGATATGCGGGGGAAACGCATCGCTATGCCCGATTTGTGCCGCTTGGATTCGTGGACTGCGTCGAACGCCACTTCCAGAACCAGCGACTTCTCAACCTCGCGCACCGGCCCGAACCGCGCAACCGTATTGTTGCGCACGAAACGGTCGAGCCATTTCAGCTCGTCGTCACTGAACCCCGAATAGGCCTTTCCCACGGGAAGCAGACTGCCATCCTCGTCCCAACAACCAAATGTGTAATCTGAATAATAAGACGACCGCTTCCCGCTACCACGCTGCGCATACATCATCACGCAGTCGGCGACCAACGGCTCGCGTTTCCATTTATACCATAGCCCGACTTTGCGGCCTGCAAGATAGGGCGCGTCGCGGCGTTTGAGCATGACGCCTTCTATGGCCGCGTCGCGCGAGCCACCACGAATTTCGGCGAGATGATCGAAATCGCGAGCTTCGATTATGGCCGATAAATCGAAACGGACCGGGTCGAGCGTGGCTGCAAATGCCTCAATGCGCGAACGACGTTGATGCCAAGGCTGCGCGCGCAAATCCTCGGTCCCGTCGAATAATATGTCATAGAGCCGCACGAAGACCGGATATTCTGCCTGCATTGCGGCGGTCACCGTTTTCCGCCCCAGCCGCTGTTGCAGCGCATTGAAGCTTGCCGCCTCACCGCCCTGCACTTCGCCACGCACAAGCAGTTCGCCATCAACGACGCCGATACCTTTGAATGCGGCGGCAATTTCCGGAAATGCCCCCGAAACTTCGTCGCCGCCTCTGCTGAACAGACGCGTTTCTCTTCCCGTCGAGGCTATCTGGATTCTTATGCCGTCCCATTTCCACTCGGCGGCAAAATCCGCCAAGTCGACAATGCTGTCGTCCAGTGGATGGGCGAGCATGAACGGCCGGAAAAATGCGGTCTCGGACGGATCAGGCCGTTCGGTCTTACCCTCACCCCATGCAAACAGCTCGGCATAAGGCGGACGCAGCGCGTGCCAGACCTCTTCGACATCATCAACGCTCAATCCGAAGCTTTGCGCAAAGGCGGTCTTTGCCAGCCGCGCCGAAATGCCGACGCGCATCCCGCCCGATGCCAGCTTTAGTAGCGCATAACGGCCATCGGCATCTAACCGATCCATCAGTTCAGCGAGCAACGATGGCGCGCGGGCACGGCTTGCGCTGTTGAGTAGGTCGATAACTTCGCCAAGAGTCGGCGGCGTGGTGCCTGCCACATGGGGCAACTGATCCCACATCAAGGCGACCGTTTCGGCGGTGTCGCCGACATAATCACGGCTCATCCGGAACAGCGCAGGGTCAAAACGCTCATCGGCCATAGCCCTGATTGCGGTGCTTTTGACTGTTGCGATACTCAGCGTTCCGGCCAGTGCTGCCAGCGCCCAGCCGCGATCAGGATCGGGCGTGTCGCGTAGATAATCGGCGATCAGCCTGACCTTAGTATCGCGCGAACGGGTATAGACCAACCCGTCGATCAGCGCGGCAAAGCGCTCCATCAGCCTTCATCCTCGTCTTCGCGGCCAACAAGATCGAGCGCGCGTGCCTTTAACTGGTGCAACTCGCACCAACGACCAAGCGCATCGGTACGGCCATGGGTAATCCAGGTTTCGGATGGACGCAGTTCGAGCAACGTTTCGGTCAACTCGTTCCAGTCGGCATGGTCGGAAATGACCAAAGGCAGTTCGACATTCTTCTGCCGCGCCCTTTGCCGAACGCGCATCCAGCCCGATGCCATCGCAGTCACCGGGTCAGGCAACCGCCGCGCCCAGCGGTCGTTCAGGGCCGACGGGGGCGCAACCACGATTGCACCTTTCAATGCGCCTTTCGCCAGCCCCGTCGCCATCACCAGCTCACCGAGCGCAACGCCATGCGCCTCGTACAATTCACACATTTTCTGCATCGCGCCGTGAATGTAAATCGGCGCGTCGTAGCCCGCACGGCGTAGCTCAGCGATCACCCGCTGCGCTTTGCCAAGCGCATATGCACCTACCACAACGCAGCCGTCGGAATTGGCTTCGCGGGCATCAAGCAACTTGGCAATCTCGCCCGTAATCGGCGGGTGCGTGAAAACCGGCAGGCCGAATGTCGCCTCGGTGATCAGGACGTCACACGGAACCGGTTCGAACAGCGCGCAGGTCGGGTCGGCGCGACGTTTATAGTCGCCGGTGACGACAACCCGCTCGCCAGCATGTTCGAGCAGTATCTGCGCCGACCCCAAGACATGCCCCGCGGGATGAAAACTTATCTTCACACCGCGTTCCTCGAACCCGTCGCCATAAGCCACAGGCGTCCCCATTTCGGTGCCATAGCGTAAAGCCATTATCGCCAGCGTCTCGGGCGTTGCCCACACTGCGCCATGCCCGCTGCGCGCATGGTCGGCATGACCATGCGTTACCAATGCGCGCTCGGCCGGACGCGACGGATCGATCCACATATCGGCAGGCTTCACATAAATGCCGTGCGGGTGCGGTTCGATCCAATGTTGGGCGGCGGTTCGGGCGATGGGAAACTCCTGAAAGCAATATGGGATGAGTTGATCAAAAAACCAGCAACTTATCTGGACGTTCCCGGCTTTAGAACATATAAAGAACAAATGTCGCAATTACAAATCACCGAAAAGCTCGCAATATTGGCTGATGCTGCCAAATATGACGCGTCTTGCGCGTCGTCGGGAACGGCAAAACGCTCGAGTTCGAAAGCGGGCGGGATTGGTTCGACCGAAGGTATGGGTATCTGCCATGCCTATGCACCCGATGGGCGTTGCATATCGCTGCTCAAGATATTGCTGACCAACAGCTGCATTTTCGACTGCCATTATTGCATCAACCGCAAAAGTTCGAACGTGCGCCGTGCGAAATTTACCGCCAAGGAGGTCGTCGACCTGACGCTTAATTTCTACAAGCGTAATTACATCGAAGGCCTGTTCCTGTCGTCGGGCATCATCAAAAGCTCGAATTACACAATGGAGCAAATAGTCGAGGTCGCGCGGAGTTTGCGCGAGGACCATGATTTTCGCGGATATATTCACCTGAAAACCATCCCAGACGCCGACCCCGAGTTATTGGAGGCAGCAGGGCGGCATGCCGACCGCTTGTCGATCAACGTAGAATTGCCTACCCGCGCCGGTTTGAACGCGCTGGCCCCGGAAAAGTCCGAAGAACGGATAGAGGGCGCAATGGGCGGGCTGAAAACCTCGATCCTCGACGGCAAGGACGCGAAGAAGAAATATAAGAGCGCACCGAATTTTGCGCCTGCTGGACAGTCGACCCAGATGATCGTCGGGGCAGATGCGGCAACCGACAGCGATATCGTTCGCCGCGCCAATGGCCTGTACGACCGCTTTGGCCTTCGCCGCGTCTATTATTCGGCCTTCAGCCCGATCCCCGATGCGAGCGCGGTATTGCCGTTGCAGCGCCCTCCCCTCATGCGCGAACACCGGTTGTATCAGTCTGACTGGCTAATGCGCTTTTACGGGTTCGCACCGCAAGAAGTGGTCGATGCGGCAGACGCCGACGGAATGCTGCCGCTCGATATCGACCCAAAGCTCGCCTGGGCGTTAAAGCACCGCGCGCAGTTCCCGATCGATGTAAATAGCGCCCCCAAGGCGATGCTGTGGCGCGTGCCGGGGCTTGGCACCAAGGCGGTCGATGCGATTGTGAAAGCGCGGCGCTGGCGACGGTTGCGGCTTGAAGATGTCGGTCGACTGACCGTTTCGATTGCGAAAATCCGCCCGTTTCTGGTCGCTGAGGGCTGGTCGCCAGGGAGCCTTACCGACATGGAACATTTGCGCGCAACCATCTCGCCAAAGGTCGAGCAGCTGGAGCTGTTCGCATGATTACCGCGCGGCTGGTGGCGGAAGATGATTTCGACGGCTGGCGCGACCAGTGCCGTGGCCTGCTGCGCATCGGCGCGCGGCCATCGGACATTATCTGGCAGGTGGGCGAACATAAGACAGACCTGTTTGCCAGTCCGGACATCGAAATCGCGCCCTCGGCCATCGGTGTGCCCAAGGGATTTGCCGAGCTGGCGCGGTCGGTCATCTGCCATTCAGACCATGAACGTTTCGGCCTTTTGTACCAGCTGCTCGTCGATCTGAAAGCCCGGCGGCGGCATATCGGCGACCAGACCGACCCGTTACTACGCAAATTGGAAATGATGGCGAAGACCGTCCGCCGCGATGTCCACAAGATGCGCGCATTTGTCCGCTTTCGCCGCGTCGAACAGGACGGTGAGGAGCATTATATCGCCTGGTTCGAGCCTGAGCATCATATCGTCCGGCATAATGCCGCATTTTTCGTCCGCCGCTTCGCCGGGATGCAATGGTCGATCCTGACGCCGAACCTGTCAATCCATTGGGACAAAGACCGGCTGCACGAAGGCCCGCCAGCGCGCAAGGAAGACACGCCGAGCGAGGATAGTATTGAGGACCAGTGGAAGACCTATTACGGCTCGATCTTCAATCCCGCGCGGTTGAAGGTGAAGGCAATGCTGAAGGAAATGCCTAAGAAATACTGGCACAATATGCCCGAGACTGCATTGGTTTCCGAACTTATCAAATCGGCGCGGGGCCGCGAAGTTTCCATGATCGAAAAGGAAATTGTCCCCGTCGCCGCCGACACGCTTGCATCGTTAAAATCCGAAGCAAACCGGTGCCGCCGCTGTCCATTATACGCCCCCGCGACCCAAATCGTTTTTGGCGAAGGCGCGGAAAATGCACGCATTATGTTCGTTGGAGAACAGCCCGGAGATCAGGAGGATTTGGCCAGTAAACCGTTTATCGGGCCTGCAGGTCAGCTATTAAATACAGCGCTTGCCGAGGCAGGCGTTGACCGCGCGCAGGCTTATGTCACGAACGCGGTCAAGCATTTCAAGTTCAAGCCGATGGGCAAACGCCGGATTCACGACAAACCTAACGTGGGCGAAATCAATCATTGCCGCTGGTGGTTAAGGCGCGAGATAGAGCTGGTGAAGCCAGACCTGATCGTCGCCTTGGGCGCAACAGCAGCGCGCAGCCTGACAGGCAAGAGCATCGCGATCACCGCCAATCGTGGGCAAATGTTTGAGAGCATTGAGGGCGTTCCGGTGCTGGTGACCATTCACCCTAGTTATTTGTTACGGTTGCCCGACGCGCAGCTTGCGCAGCGAGAGAGGGCAGTTTTTGTTGAGGATTTAAGGCAAGCAAAAGCGATGATCGAACGCGCATCGCCGCAAGTTGTCCGAACACCGGCTTGACACCCCCAACTGCTACCGACAGGTAGAGCGAAAAAGGAGGGAGCGTTGAGCAAATATCTGTTGGTGATCGACGAGGGTACAACATCGACCCGTGCCGTTCTGTTCACGCCCGACGGCAAGGCTGCGGGCAGTTGCCAGCGCCCGCTTACGCAGCATTATCCAGCGCCGGGTCTTGTCGAACATGATGCAAAAGAAATCTGGGATTTGACCCTCGCCTGTGCGCGTGAGATGGTTGCTAAGGCGGGCGGCGCAGACAGCATCGCGTCTATTGGTATTACTAACCAGCGTGAAACTGTCGTCTTCTGGGACCGGCGGACAGGTGAGCCGCTTGCCCCTGCCATTGTCTGGCAGGACCGGCGGACTGCGGACATTTGCGCTGGCCTGAAGCAGCGCGGCGAAGAAGCGGTGGTGCAGGCTAAAACGGGCCTTTTGCTCGACCCGTATTTTTCAGGCTCAAAAATCGGCTGGGCGCTTAGCAATTGGGCACAATTGGCCGATGCAGGCGAACATCTTGCGGTAGGTACGGTAGAGAGCTATCTCGTGTTCCGCCTGACCGGCGGGCATCATATCAGCGACGCCAGCAACGCCTCACGCACCGCGCTGATGGCCATCGGCAGCGGCGGATGGGACGATGGGCTGACCGATCTATTCGGCGTTCCACGCAATATATTGCCCGAAATCACCGATTGCGCAGGCGACTTGGGTACGACTTTGCCCGAACTTTTTGGCGGCGCGATCAGAATCGCTGGCATGGCCGGGGACCAGCAAGCGGCAACGATCGGTCAGGGATGCTTTGCCATTGGCCAGACCAAAGCGACTTTCGGCACCGGCGCATTTGTGCTGACCCAAACCGGAACGGCATTGCGGCAATCGAAAAATCGCCTGCTGTCGACCGTGCTCTATCAATTAGGCGGCGAACGACATTATGCACTAGAAGGTTCAGTCTTCGTCGCAGGCAGCCTGATCCAGTGGCTACGCGATGATTTGGGACTCATTGAAAAAGCATCAGATACCGAACCGCTCGCGCGCAGCGTTTCAGACAATGGGGGCGTATATCTGGTGCCCGCGTTGTCGGGTCTGGGCGCGCCACATTGGCAACCCAATGCACGCGGGGCGATTAGCGGATTAAGTTTCTCGGCAACCAAAGCGCATGTCGCGCGTGCCGCGCTGGAAGCGATGGCGCACCAGACGCATGACCTGAAGACCGCATTTGCCGCGGACGGCGCGGATTGGGCAGAGCTCCGCATCGACGGCGGGATGGTCGCCAATGACTGGATGGCACAAGATCTGGCAGATATTCTTGCCATCGAGGTTGAGCGGCCCGATTTTATCGAAACGACCGCCTTGGGTGCTGCGATGCTGGCTGCGGTCGGCTGCGGCTTATATGACTCACTGCAATCTGCCGCGGTTATGCGCGGCGGCGTTACGCGCTTTGCGCCGATGCTGGACGAAGACGCACGGCAGGCCCGATTGGCTGGCTGGAGCGACGCTTTGTCGCGGGTCCTGCGATAGCCCTAGCACAGGCCTCCCAAAAGTTTACGTCATCTTAACCATCCTTGGGCAATGTAAAGCGGACTGAGAAGTCGCGACGTACATCGACAGGACCAAGAGATGGATAATTTGCGCGGATTTGAGCCATATGGGCAGGACGCTGACCTGAATGCGCCGAGCTATGCCGCTTTCGAAGACGAGGATGCCGCCATCGAAGCGCCGCCCGTCATTTCCGGCGACGAGCGCCGGATGCAAGTCCGCGCCTATAATTTCTGGACCGCGCAGCTGCATGATAAAAATTATCCGTGCATCGAAGAGCTAGACCCCACTTCGGTAGACGATTTCCGCGATTTCAGCGTGTTGCTCGATTTCACCTCGGGCATCGAAAACCCGTCGATCGAATATCTCGGCGAACAACTACGTGTTGAATGCGGGCTTGATGAAGACGTAACATATCTCGATCAGGTCCCCAGCCGTTCACTGCTGTCGCGGATTACCGACCATTATCTGCAGATCATCGCCAATCGAGCGCCAATCGGGTTCGAAGCCGAATTCATCAATGAACGCGGCGTCAACATCATGTACCGTGGCATATTGCTTCCTTATTCATCGGATGATGACACCATCGATTTCATCTATGGCGTGATCAACTGGAAAGAGGCCGCACCCAGCGACATCAATGCGCCGCTGCAGCTGGAGGTCGAACAAGCACTCGCCGCTGTGCCTCCGCGTCAGGAGCATGTGCCGGTATGGGCCGACGGCCCGATTGCGGGTCATCTGGATGACATGCCCGCCGTCGATGAACTCGAATTGGGCGAAGATTTCGCATTTGATGATGCGCAGCCCGATGAGAATTCGTCGCTCGCCGACTGGCTCGACGCCGCGCGGCAAAGCGCCGACAGCGCTCGGGATTCTGACCTTCGCACGCGTGATGCTTTGTATCAGGCAATTGGACGCGCTCACGATTTTGCCTTGGTTGCCGCCAAAAACCCGGCTGATTATGCCGAACTGCTCTGCGATGCTGGCCTAACAGTTCAGGAGCGCGCTCCGTTTACGCCGATCGTGAAGCTGGTTTTTGGCGCAGGCTATGACAAAACCCGCCTGACCGAATTTTCTACCGCACTGCAATTTGCCGATCGCAATGCCGTGCCGATGGGCGGGCTTGCCGAAATTCTCGCCAATTATGATGGCGGCCTCAAAGGCATACTTGCCGCCGAACGCCGCGCCAAAAAGGTCGCATCAGGCCAGCACGTCGTTGCGACACCGGCCGACCCGCGCCCGCGCCTGCGTTCCGCACGCAAGCGCGATTTGAGCGAATTTTCCGGTGTCGGCGATGAATTTGTGCTGCTGGTAGCCCGCCGTGATGCGGATGGCAGCGTCGCGATTGTCGGCGCTGTTGAAGGCGATGCCGCGCTCACCGAAAAGGCATTACGCAAAACCGCAGTCTGACTTGTTTCGTACAGGATAAATCCGTAACGCTGCGGGCGTATGACCCATAGCTTTGCTTTATATTACGCCCAAAAACTAATAGCTTGCGAAAGCATCACGCCTGCATCAGGCTCGGCGTTCGACGCGTTGGAAGCGATGCTGTTACCGTTAGGGTTCAAAGTCGAACGCTTCGTCGCTGGCAAAGGCGACGAAAACCCAGCGCACGGAGCGCCTGTTGAGAATCTGTTTGCGATACGCGAGGGGCCAGGCCGCCATTTTGCCTTTGCGGGGCATCTGGATGTCGTCCCGCCGGGCGATGGCTGGCATAGCGATCCATTCATACCCCAAATCCGCGGCGATTTGCTGCACGGGCGCGGTGCGGTGGATATGAAGGGCAGCATCGCGGCATTTGTGGCGGCATTGCACGACATTCCGGCAGATGCAGGCACGATCAGCCTGATCATTACCGGCGATGAAGAAGGCCCCGCGATCTACGGCACGCGAGCGTTAATCGACCATATGCAGGCGCGGGGCGCTATCCCTGATGCCTGCCTCGTAGGCGAGCCAACCAGCGTCAACCGCCTTGGTGACATGATGAAAATAGGCCGGCGTGGCTCGGTCAATATGTGGATATCGGTCGCGGGGACCCAAGGCCATGTCGCCTATCCGCATCTTGCTGATAATCCAATTACGAAGCTAGTATCGATCCTAGCCGATATTGAGGCAATCCATCTTGACGATGGAACTGACTGGTTTCAGCCAAGCAATATCGAAGTAACCGACCTCAATGTTGGCAACAAAGCAACCAACGTAATTCCGGCCAAAGCCGAAGCTCGGTTGTCGATCCGGTTCAACCATTTGCAAAGCGGCGAAGCGCTGGTGGAGCGAATTCGCGATTTGGTGGAAAGCAAAGGCGGAACGCTGACCGCAATGATATCGGGCGAAGCGTTTCTAACACCCCCAGGCCAATTGTCAGCGGCAATTGCCGAGGCGGTTGAGACAGTGGTCGGTATCAAACCCGAGCCGTCGACTACCGGCGGCACCTCGGATGCGCGTTTCATCACGAAAATCTGCCCGGTGGTCGAGTTCGGTCTGTGCAATGCAACGATGCATAAACTGGATGAGGCGGTCGCGATTGCCGACCTTGATGCGCTGGCCGAAATTTATCGCCACGTTGCGATGAAAATACTCGCCGCCTAGCTTTTCAGCATGATGTAGAGCGCGCCGGTGCCGCCATGCCTAGGGTGCGCATTGCGGACAGCGGAGATATGGCGGGCATGCCGCGACGCCGCCAACCAGTCACGCACCAACGCCGCGATCGCGCCCCTGCCCTCGCCGCTTGCCCGGTCGTGCACTCGGGGTTTGCCCGTGACCAGCAGGATGACCTTGAACTTTTGCGCAATGGCCTGCTCCAGTGCGCCATCCAGCCGGGCATAGGCGCGCGACAGATTGGCGTCATGCAAGTCGATACTGATGTCGGGCACTATGCTGCCACGGTTGATGCGGCGGTCCCAATGGCCGTCGAGACTGTGCGGTACTGGCAACGGCTTTGGTGCCGCCTTTGTTGACTGTTTTGGAGCGACCAAACTTGGGCTTGCTTTTACGGCGACGCCGCGAACGTTCTTGACCGGCGAAAGGGGCATTTTCGACTCAATCTCTGCCTTTGATACATGCAACGGTTTTACCGTCGCCATCACTTTGCCCCAAAGCGCCTTTTCAACTATGTCCAGCCGCCGTGCCATAGCACAGCCTAAAGCCCAAGCCGCGCAACCGACGCTTTAGGCAAAAAGATCAAAGCCGCGCCGCGCGCCGACATGCCGCCCGCAATCCCGCGCGCTCGGTCACCTGCGCCCCAAAAGGTGTCAACACGGTTTGCCCCTTTTATCGCCCCGCCGGTATCCTGCGCGATCCAGATGCCGTTGGGTTCGGCGCGGTCCATTGACAGCCACATCGGCGCGCCCAGCGGAATGAACTTGATATCCACCGCTGCGCTTGCCTCACCGACCACCGGATAGCCCATCGCCCCCAAAGGCCCAGCTCCGGTCAGCTCACGGAAAAACACGAAGCTTTTATTTTCCTGCATGATCTTACGGCCTTCTTCGGGATTAGCGCGCAAATAGGCGACGATGCCTTGCATCGAACCATCGGTGATCAGGCCACGGTCCTTCATCAGTTTGCCGATGCCGGTGTAACCGCGGCCGTTCTGGCTTTCGTAGCCGATGCGCATCACGCTGCCATCGGGCAAGCGCAACCGGCCCGAACCCTGGATTTGCAGGAAGAAGAAGTCGACGACATCATTGGCATAGGCAATCTCCAGCCCACGTCCGGCAAGCGCGCCGCTTTCGATAGAGGCGCGGTCGTCAAATTGGACGAATTTTGTGCCGCTAACTTTGCCTCGAATGCTCTTCCCCTTGAGGTCATCCGAAAACAGGCCAAGATCGACATCGATCAGGTCTGTCGGCCTTTTGTATACAGGCACCTCGCAACCAGGTTGTTTGGTCCGGCATCCGGCGATCTCGGGCTCGAAATAGCCAGTCGCAAAGGCTTTTCCGTCACCGACTTGCACGGCATCCATATGTGCCGCGAAAAAAGAAACCGCATCGCCAGTCCATGTTTTGACCGCATCGCAGGCCGGCACCCAGTCGCTGCCTTGGGTCAGGCCGCTATTGTCGGTGCGGCGGACCAGTCCGGGGCAACTGGACCGGAAGCTGTCCATCGCCAGCTTTGCCTTGCGGGGATCGACCTTGAGTGAACCGATTTCGGGACCGCGAACGACGCCTAAAGTCGCCGCAGTGGTGCCATCGCCCGTCGGCGCTGCTGCTGGCAAAGTCGCGTCGGGCGTCGATGGAATCGGCTTGCTTGCACGGTCAACAACCGCCGGCGTCGTTGTGGACGGCGTAGAAGGACCGGCATTGGGGATAATGCCGCTCGAACAAGCCGAGAGCATCATTGCAGATAGGGTGAGCGAAATAAGGGCGCGTTTCATCGCGCCGGTGAATCAGACCGAGTCGGTTTCGTCAAGCTTCCAGTTGCGGTCGCTCGATTTCACATCGCGCATGAATGTCCAGATGTCGTGCGTTTCAACCGCGTCGGTCATCGAGCCGCCGATAACATTACCATCGGCGTCCTTGACCATCGCCGCGATATCGGCGTCGAAACGGACCGACACCCGCGCCATGGGATGGTCGAAGTTGGCGTCGACAACGCGGACTTCGTCGATCCGAACCAATCGATTTTCCAGCGTTTCGCCACGCTCTGCGCGGCCATCGATAGCTTCGGCAAAGCTTTGATACACATCATCGTCGCACAGAAAGCGCAATGCTTCCTTGTCGCCGTTCCAATAGGCCTCAAGCACCATCTTATAGGCAGACTTGGACCCTTCAACGAACAGACCGGCATCGAATGTCCGGTCGGCATTGGCAATCGCACGCAAACCGCTCTGCGCAGCCATATCGACGTTGGAGACGTCGCCCTGCGGCAGGGCTGCACCAGAATCGCCACCGGGCAACGGCTGGCGCATTATCTGCGGTGTTGCATCAAGCGGTTGGCGCGCGACCGGCTCTTGTTCATGCCCTGTGCGTTTGCCAAGCACAGAGTAGAGGCGAAGCCCCAAGAAAGCTGCAACAAGAGCAAGCAATACAATGGTGAAAGTCACGACGCCTCCATGTGCGAAAAAAATGGACGAATGATTAGCGCCAGCTCGGAAAAATGTCCGCCCAGCTCCGCCCTGACAGGCATATAAGCACTATACGCCATGGTTTCAAAGGGCTTTACCCAAAGAAAATTACGCTCTGCCGCAAGTCCAACAAACATTGCCCTTTTCAAATGCCCCTGCTAGGCGCGACGCCAATAAGGGGCGCTGGGGTTAGCGACCACCAAACCAACAGGAAAGCACGAGATCACATGGCCGAAGAAGATGGCAGCATCGTTTCTGAAAATGTAAAAGCCAATGGCGAGGATACCGCACCGGCGGTTGGCATGTTGAGCCAGTATATCAAGGACTTATCAGTCGAAAATCCTCAGGCGCCGCACAGCTTCCAATGGGATGCGCAGCCGCAAATCGACGTTCAGGTCAACATTCAGGTCAATGCCGTCACCGACGAAGTGCATGAAGTTGCGCTCAAGATCGCGGTCAAGGCCGAGAGCGATAATGGCGTGCATTTCTCGGTTGAGCTTGATTATGGAACGTTGTTCGGTCTGCGCAATGTTTCGGAAGATCAAGCGCATCCGTTCTTGTTTGGCGAAGCACCCCGCTTGATGTTCCCATTCGCGCGCCGTGTTGTTGCCGATGCAGTACGCGATGCAGGCTATCCGCCGCTCGTTCTAGAACCCATCGATTTCAATGCGCTCTACGTTCAGCAAATTGCGCAAGCACAGGCGCTGGCCGAAGAACAGCCCGCTGGCGAAGCGTAAAGATTTGATATTGAGGGCAGCTAAATCATGAGCCTGCTCAAACATACCTCGACAATAGCCGGATTCACATTGCTGAGCCGCCTGTTCGGTTTTGTCAGGGATATCTTATTGGCGCGGGTCTTAGGTGCCGGGCTGGCAGGCGACGCATATCAACTCGCTTTCACATTGCCGAACACCTTTCGTCGGTTATTCGCGGAAGGGGCATTTTCTGTTGCCTTCGTCCCAATGTATTCGCGCAAACTGGAAGGCGAAAACGGAGAAGCCGACGCGGCGCAGTTCGCCGACGATGTACTATCGGTGTTTATTTGGGTCTTGCTGGGTTTCTCGGCACTGGCAATGATAATCATGCCCATTATTGTCTACGGTCTCGCCAGCGAATATCAGTCAGTTCCCGGAAAGTTCGAGTTGTCGGTGTTTCTTAGCCGAGTTACATTTCCGTATTTGTTTTTCATCTCGCTGGTTGCAATGCTGTCTGGCCTGCTAAATGCTCGGTCGCGCTTTGCGCCGGGAGCGATTGCGCCAGTATTGTTCAATATTACGCTAATCACAGGTATTATAGCTGGATATTATTGGCGCGGGAATGGCGGCGATGACCGGTACGTCGTATACGCGCTGAGCGCAGCAGTATCGCTTTCCGGGCTGGTCCAGTTCGTTTACCTTTGGTGGGCGGTCAAGCGTTCCGGACTAAAACTGCACGTGAAACGACCAAAGCTGACCCCCGAGGTAAAACAACTCGGCATGGTGATTTTGCCAGCTACCTTTGGCGCAGGGATCTACCAAATCAGCCAGTTCGTTGATACTTTTTTTGCGACCTCGCTGCCTCAGGGTTCGTTGACATTGTTGAAAATGGCGGACCGCTTAAACCAGATGCCTCTCGGCATCGTTGGGATCGCCCTAGGAACAGCGATCCTGCCGATGCTAGCACGGCACATTCAGGGCGGCCATGCCGACCGGGCGCAATGGCTGCAAGCCGAAGCATTTGAGACTGCAACCTTATTGACGCTGCCCGCTGCGGCAGCGTTGGCGATTTGTGCGCCGGCTTTCACCAGCGCATTCTTTGTCGGTGGCAAGTTTACGGCGGATGACGGTGTAATGATGTCGTATATTACGATGGCATTGGTGGCGGGGCTCCCGTCCTATGTTATCGTCAAAATCCTCAGCCCGGGTTTCTTCGCGCGTGGTGACACCAAGACACCCGTCTATACGGCGCTGGCATCGCTGATTTTTAATATTATCCTTAACGTGTTTGTGGTGCGGGAATTTGGTATCGTCGGGTTAGCAGCTGCAACTGCTTGCTCTGCCACGCTCAATTGCCTGCTGCTGTACGTCATGCTGCACCGTCGGGGTTGGTTCCGATTTACCGCCACATTGGGAAATCGTATATTTCGCCAGCTCATCGCCGTCGTAGCGATGTCAGGCTTACTAATTTGGTTTATGACATGGATGACACCTTATTTCTCGGGCAACATATTAAACCGAATCTGGTCGCTGACGTTGCTCGTCGGCGGCGGCATGACGGTATATTTTGTGACCGGCTATTTAGTCGGGGCGCTCGACCGCGATCGGATCAACCGCCTATTGCGCCGCCGTGCGCCTGAAGTAACGGAGCTGTAAAAATATGCGCGTCGTTTCCGGCATCCAGCCGACAGGCAATCTCCATCTCGGCAATTATCTCGGTGCGATCCGCAACTGGGTGAAGATGCAGGATGAGATGGAGTGTCTTTACTTCCTGGCCGATCTGCATGCGATTTCGATGCCGCATAATCCCGCCGAACTCACCGCAAACACCCGCGAAATGGCGGCTGCGCTGATAGCCTGCGGGCTTGATATCAACAAGTCTATCCTGTTCAATCAGGCGCAGGTGCCTGCACATGCCGAGCTGCAATGGCTGCTGACCGGCACGGCACGCATGGGTTGGCTCAACCGGATGACCCAGTTTAAGGACAAGTCGGGTAAGAACCGCGAAGGTGCCAGCATTGCGTTGTTCACCTACCCCGTGCTTCAGGCCGCCGATGTTCTGCTATATCAGGCAACGCACGTGCCGGTAGGCGAGGACCAGAAACAGCATCTCGAACTCGCGCGTGATATTGCGCAGAAATTCAACAATGACTTCGGTAACGGCAATGACATTTTTACTTTGCCCGACCCTATCATTCCAAAGGCAAGCGCTCGCATTATGTCGTTACGCGATGGCACCGCGAAAATGTCGAAATCCGACCCAAGCGATATGAGCCGGATCAATCTCGTCGATGACGCCGACACGATCCTGTCGAAGCTCAAAAAAGCCAAGACCGACGCCGAGCCGCTGCCGTCGGAACCCGCTGGCCTTGAAGACAGAGCCGAGGCAACGAATCTTGTCGGCATCTACGCCGCGTTTGCCGAGGAAAGCGTCGATACCACCCTAAGCCGCTTTGGTGGCCAAGGTTTTGGCGCGTTCAAGTCGGCTCTCGCCGAATTGGTGATCGAGAATTTCCGTCCAATCTCCGAACGCTTCAACGCGCTCAAAGACGATCATGAACAGATCGACGCAGCACTCGCCAAAGGTGCGGCGAAAGCGCGCGAATTAGGTACCCCTACACTCAAGGCGGCGTACAACGCATTGGGCCTGCTGCGCTAAGCTGCATACCTGAGCCGTTCAACCGAAGTTCAGCGAAACTTTATTAAACGCGACACGTTTATGTATAAGATGCCACCGGACCGTCGCATGAGGAACTGACATGAAAAATAAAGTCGCAACTTTTCTCGCCCCCATCGCATTGCTTGCGCTCGGTGCCTGTGCCACGCCGTTCAAGGCCGATGTGTCACGTTTTCAGGAGCTGCCCGCGCCGCAAGGGCAAACTTTTACCATTCGAGCCGCTAGTGCGGCTGACCAAGGCGGCATCGAATTCGGGCAATATGCGTCGCTGATTGCGACCGAGTTGCAAGAAATCGGCTATGTCCCTGCGTCGGGTGGCACCGCTGACATGACCGTCACGCTCAATTACGGCGTCGACCAGGGCCGAGAGCGAACCGTTGTTCGTTCCGATCCATTTTATGATCCCTATTGGGGTTTTGGTGGCTATCGCCCCTATGTAGTCCGCACGCGCCGCGGCGCTCGCTATGTGATGGGCTATTATGACCCGTTCCTCTACAGCGGGTTTAACCGTGGCTATGATGTCGATAGCTTCACCGTCTACACCGCCAATCTCGACATGAAAATCGATCGCAACAATGATGGCAAGCGCCTTTTCGAAGGCAAGGCCGAGGCCAAATCGCGCTCAAACAAATTGCCCTATCTGGTACCCAATTTGGTCGAGGCAATGTTTACGGACTTCCCGGGCAACGGCGGTGAAACGGTCAGGATTTCGGTCGCGCCTGAGGACAAAAGGTAAGGATTAAACGCCGCAGCTTAGTTCGGTCTTGCCATAGGCTGCACCTTCACCTCGCCCCGCCGCGCCGATGTTGGCGTATAGATCGTTCGACGGAATCGATCCGTCTCCGCGCACCTGGAATCCTTTTTTTCGGAAAATATCTATCACCCGCGGGGGCGGGTCTGCGAAATAGAGCGACTGCGATTCATAATGTTGCGCAACCGCAGTCAGCGACAGGCCTTCGAAAGATCGCGGAAACCTGACATAAACACTCTTGTTATCAGCGGCGGCAAAGGCCTTTTCGCGCGCTTCATCATCGGCGAATTCCCGTTCTTCTAACGCCTGCCATTGTGCACGAATGCGGGTTTCAATCTTTGCAAATTCGGCAGTGATTTCGGGCCCAAAACTACATGTCTGTGGATTGAACGCGAGGTTGACCGGCTTGCCTCCGAGCCGGGCAAGTATGTCCCTGCCCTCAAGTATGTAGCCGATACGGCCGTCGGGTAGCTTGACCTCCAGCACGCCATCTTCAGTAAGTCCGGACAGCTTCAAAACCGTACCTGAGCTTACACTATCGATCAATTCGGCGTCCGTTCCTGCGGCAAAGACGTCAATCCGGTTGTCGGTCGTCCAACTCCGGTCTCCAAGCGACTGGACAAGGACGGGCGGTTGCCGTTCGACCAGATTGCCCGTTGCGACAAAGCCTTTGCCTTCGGACAATTCGAGCCATTCGCTGCCATCTTCAGCGACCCTCAACATCCCGCTAATTGCGCTGCCCCGGGGCAATTTGCCCAGGATCGTGCTGCCTGATGTCGTTGGCCGGTCGCGGATATTCGCATCAGTAATGGTGAATAGCTGAACCTGAGCGACCTGCGGTGCCGATTCCGATATGTTGGCAGTTGAAAGACTGCCGCTGCCGACATCGTCTGCAATGAACAGCCAATAATAAGTGCCAACGATGAGCAGCAGGCTGCCCATAATTAAAGCAATAACTGGCCAGTTACGCTGTGGCTTTACATCTTCGGGTGACGGCTGTTCGACCTCAAAGGTTGGTTCTGGATAAATAGGCTCGTCAACAACGGTGGCTGAAGATTCTTCGGTGGCTGGCTCAATCACCGCCGTTGGCGCAGCGATCACGGCTCCGCATTTCGCGCAATACCGCGCATCAGGCGTGTTAGCCGTGCCGCAGGATGTGCAGAATTTCACCATAGTCCCGAATCCTCTTGGAGCCCGTGGATAAGCGGTGGAAAGCCCGTTGAAAAGCGGTGATTAAGCGGCGGATAATTACGCTTCGAGTTGCCGCAACAGCGCGCGGACATCATTATCCATGTCGCTATCCTGCGCACGCAAGCCCTCGACCAGCCGCACCGCGTGAATCACCGTAGAATGGTCCCGCCCGCCGAACTTGCGCCCGATTTCGGGATAGCTGCGCGGCGTCATCACTTTGGCGAGATACATGGCAACCTGACGCGGGCGAACGACGGCGCGGGCGCGACGCTTCGACGACATTTCGCTTCGGTCTATTCGATAATATTCGCACACGGCGCGCTGGATTTCATCGATTGTAATGCGACGGCGGCAGGCGCTGAGTATATCCTTGAGCTGTTCCTCCGCAAGAACACGGGTCACCGGTTTCCCGGTTAGCTGCGCATAGGCGAGCAGCTTGTTGAGGCCGCCTTCGAGTTCGCGGACATTGCGGCTTATAGTGCGCGCGAGGAACTCGACCACATCTTCACCGACCTGCGCCTCAGGCATATTCGCCAGCCGCTGCTCAAGGATTGAACGGCGCAATTCGAGATCGGCTGGCTGGATATCGGCAACAAGCCCCATCGAAAGCCGCGACAAGATGCGCTGGTCAACGCCGTCAAGCGCTTGCGGCGCGCGGTCAGCAGCAACCACTAGCCTTTTCCCCGCGCCGATGATGGCATCGATGGTGTGCAAGAACTCTTCCTGTGTCGACACCTTGCCGATGATGAACTGGATATCATCGATGAGGAGCACATCGACCGCACGCAGCCGTGCCTTGAACTCCATGACTTCCTTGCGCCGCATCGCGGTCACAAATTCCATCATGAATTTTTCGGCCGACATATAGATGATCTGCGCATCGGGATTGACCTCTGCATAGGCATGGCCGATCGCATGCATCAGGTGGGTCTTGCCCTGCCCTGTAGCGGCTTGCAGATAAAGCGGGTTGAACAAGGGCTTGTCCTTGGACGCAACGCGCTCCGCAGCGCTCAATGCCAGCACATTGGTCTGGCCCTTGACGAAATTAGCAAACGTCATGCGCGGGTCGAGCGCTGAGCGCACCGGCAAGGCTTCCGCCATATGCTGCGCTGCCGGACGCTCGGTCACGCCAGAAGGACGGAGCATTTCGATACGCGTCGCGCCGGGACGCGTACGGATCTTGAGCTGCTTAACTTGGATATTGGTCGCGGCCCAGGCGAGACGCAGACGGTCGGCATAATGGTCCGAAACCCAAGACGCCGAAAAGTCAGAGGGTAACAATAATTCAAGCGTGCCTGTCAGGTCGCAGAAATCTCCTAAAGAAATCGAGCGAATCCATTGACCATATATTTGAGCGCCAAGATCGCGGCGAAGGCCTGACGAAATCGCCTGCCAATCAGAATCAAAACGCGCGTTCAATGCAATCGCGGCATCGCTGCCTGCTGAATGACCTGAATTGTTTTGCGATACGAAATTATTACCAGTCACCCACGCCTGCCCCTCTTTTCCACCCCATTCCAACACGCCGCAACCGCATGCTATATGCCCCGGAGACCTGCACATAGAGGCCGAATGCCCATTTGCTACCAAATGGAACCCGATCTATGTCCAAATCTCGATGTGAGGCACTGCTCGACTGTCGTCGCGCTGTGCTGGAGAACGTTTTGTAGACCCCAAGAAACGAGTCGATCAAGAGCCGCGCTGCAAAAAAAATGAAATAAATGGCATTGACTCGCCGCAAGCCAAGTAAATGCGTAAATTAATTTTTACACCGCTGTATTGCTTGAATTTTCTGTGGATAATTCACTCTGACGTCGTCCGAATCGCCGGAAATCCTTGTCATTTGATTGACACAAAAATGAAAAAGAAAAACCCGCCGGAATTGCGGCGGGTTTGTCGTCTCAAAGCCGGACAGACCGGCCTATAACTTAATATTTAGGCGAGGCCGCCAACAGCCTTGGTCAGACGACCGAATTTGCGCGATGCGGTGTTCTTGTGCAGAACGCCTTTTGACACACCACGTGCGAGCTCAGGCTGCGCAGCAGCGAGCGCAGCCGCAGCAGCAGATTTGTCGCCCAACTCAATTGCCGACTCTACTTTCTTGATGAAAGTACGGATGCGGCTGACGCGGGCGCCATTGACTTCTGTGCGACGCGCGTTGCGACGGATACGCTTTTTTGCTTGCGGCGTATTTGCCATTTCAGTCCTCGAATTTCGATATTTAAGAGAGCGTCCTGTTGAGGAGTGCCCGTTGAAGACGCGGCCCTTAACGCTGCCTCATAGATTCGTCAACCTCGAATTGCCGCGTTAACGCTGACATTTTGCGCAATAAAAGGTGGATCGTCCCGAATCGATGCGGCGTTTGACAGGTGCGCCGCAGATACAATCCTGACCCTCACGACCGTATACGCGCCACTCTTTTGCGAAATAGCCCAGTTCACCGTCAGGCGCGGCAAAGTCGCGCAAGGTAGATCCCCCTGCCGCAATGGCCGAGGTCAGAACATCCTTGATCGACGTGACCAAGCTTTCCAGACGCGGTTTGGTAATCTTTGCCGAAACTGTCGTTGGCGATATGCCCGACATATGCAGTGCTTCACAGACGTAGATATTGCCAAGCCCGGCGACGATATTCTGGTTCAGCAGCATTGCCTTGATCGGCGCTGCGCGGCCCTTAAGCGCTTCGCGAAGTACCGCAGCATTAAATGCATCGGACAATGGTTCCGGTCCCATGCCAACAAACGGCTTGTAAGCGTCAACCTGCGAAACCGGCGTAATATCAAGCGAACCAAACCGACGCGGGTCATTGAGCGCAACCAGCCTCCCGCCGCCTGTCTCGATCACGAAATGGTCGTGCTTTTCGATCTCGCTCGGATCGACTCGCCACCGGCCTGACATGCCGAGATGAAAGATCAACACATCTTCGCGGTCGGTATGGATCATCCCATATTTTGCGCGCCGCGACAGGCTCGTGATCCGTGCGCCCGTCAGACGTTGGCGCAGGTCAACCGGCATCGGCCAGCGAAGATCGGCACGATAGGCTTCTGCCCGCGATATCACTTCGCCATCAAGCACCTTACGAAGGCCAGCAACGGTGGTTTCAACTTCGGGGAGTTCAGGCATGCGAATCCGCTAGCGACGCGCGCGGCTCTTGGCTAGAGGCAGGGCATGAGCGAAACCGTATCCTTTGGCTATGAACAGGTCACCCCCGAAGAGAAGACCGCACGCGTCGGCGGCGTGTTTTCCAATGTCGCGCGGAAATATGATATCATGAACGACGCGATGTCGGGGGGGATGCACCGGTTGTGGAAAGACCAGTTCGTCCGCCGAGTCAAACCGCAGGCAGGCGAAGATATCCTCGATATGGCAGGCGGCACCGGAGACATCGCATTCCGCATGGAAAAATCAGGCGCGCAGGTGACGGTGTCTGACATCAACGAAGATATGCTCGACGTCGGCATGGACCGGGCGATGAAGCGCGGCATCGACAGCTTGATCTGGTCGCCACAAAATGCGGAAACGCTCACTTTTCCCGACAAGCATTTCGATGCTTATACGATTGCTTTTGGCATCCGGAACGTGACTGACATCCCGAAGGCATTGAAAGAAGCCCACCGGGTACTTCGTTATGGCGGACGATTTTTCTGCCTTGAATTCTCGACTGTCGAATGGCCCGGCCTTGCTCAGGTCTATGACGTCTATTCCGACAAGCTCGTGCCGAAGCTTGGAAAGGCAATTGCTGGCGATGAAGACAGCTACCGTTACCTCGTAGAATCGATCCGCCGTTTCCCCGATATGCAGAATTTCAAACGCATGATTGGCGAAGCCGGTTTCGTGCAAACCAAGGTCGAACCCATCATGGGCGGACTGGTCGCCATTCACAGCGGCTGGAAGGTTTAACACCCCCAACCGATGACGCGTCCCGCAACCCATATTCTCCGCTTGCTCAAATGGGGCCGCATATTGGCTCGCCACGGCGCATTGCGTGCTATCGAAAACGACCGCAATACTCCGCCGCAGGTCAAACGGCTGTGCCGGATTGCGCGGATCGGCGCGCGACAGCCCAAAATTCCCGATTATGCCGGCGCATTTCGCGACATCGGACCGGCCGCGATCAAGCTTGGCCAGACGCTGGCAACGCGGCCAGATATTATCGGAGAACAGCCTGCGCGTAATCTATTGACGTTGCAGGACCAGTTGCCGCCCACAGCGTTTGACTTGGTATACGCAGAAATCGACACCAGCCTGAACAAGCCTGCAGCCGAGCTGTTCGAATATATCGATCCAGTGGCTATTGGTTCCGCCTCAATTGCCCAAGTGTATCGTGCGCGCACCACTGATGGCAAGGACGTCGCAGTCAAAGTCCTGCGCCCCGGCATACGGGAACAATTTGCCCGTGACATCGAAACGTACGAATGGGCAGCGGCGCATCTCGAAGCGCTGGGAGGCGAAGCTGCACGGTTGCGGCCGCAATTGGTTATCGCCAATCTCAAACGCTGGACCTTGCGCGAGCTCGATTTGCGCCGTGAGGCCGCCAGCGCGTCGGAGCTTCAGGAGGCGATGGTTGCGGTCGATGGCTATGCCATCCCAACGATCGACTGGGACCGCACATCGGGCCGCGTGCTGACACTCGATTGGGTCGACGGAATCAAGATCGCCGATGTCAACGGATTGCGCGCGGCGGGGCACGACCTGAACGCACTTGCGGAAAAGCTTGTCCTGACGTTTTTGCGCCAAGCAATATCCGAAGGCTTTTTCCACGCTGACATGCATCAAGGCAATCTTTTCGTGCGCGCGGACGGTACGATCGTCGCGATCGATTTCGGCATCATGGGCCGCATCAATCGGCAGGCGCGGTTTTGGCTCGCTGAGATCCTCTACGGCCTGACCACCGGCAACTATAAACGAGTCGCTGAAATCCATTTCGAGGCGCAATATGTGCCGAGCTATCACAATGTCGACGAATTCGCGACAGCGCTTCGCGCCGTCGGTGAACCCACGCGCGGCAAGCCGGTGAGCGAGTTGTCGGTCGGCCAGATGCTCGACAGCCTGTTTGCAATCACCCGCGATTTCGACATGCAAACCCAGCCCCATCTGCTGCTTTTGCAAAAGACGATGGTGATGGTCGAAGGAATTGCGACGTCGCTTAATCCCGATATCAATATGTGGAACGTTGCCGCACCCTATGTGCGCGATTGGATCCGTGGCGAACTGGGACCAGAGGCGGCGCTGGCCGATGGATTGCGGAAACAGGCCGACACGCTCAAACTAATTCCCGACCTGATACGCCGACTTGACGAACAACTCCCCAAAAAGGGCGGCGCGCCGGAGGCGCCACCATTGCCGCCAATCAAACTCATTTGGGACAAAAGCGACCGCAAAGACAGTACTTGGTGGGGATATGCCTTGATAGCCGCGCTTGCCGGGGGCGCTGGCGCATTGGCGATGGCGCTGTTAAGCTAATCACATGGATCCGAAACGCGTCCTCCTCATCGTCACCGGCGGCATCGCGGCTTACAAGGCGCTAGAACTCGTGCGCCTCCTCAAACGGCAAAGTATTGCCGTCCGAGCAGTGATGACCCAAAGCGCGACTGAATTCGTCACGCCGCTGTCGATGGGCGTGATGACCGAAGATCAGGTCTATGGTGACATGTTCGACCTGAAGGAAGAGCGCGAGATCGGGCATATTCAGCTCTCGCGTCAGGCGGACCTGATCGTCATTTGCCCTTCCACAGCGAACATATTGGCCAAGATGGCGGCGGGCATCGCTGATGATCTGGCGACGACAATATTGCTCGCCACTGATAAGCCTGTTTTGGCCGTTCCCGCCATGAACGTACGTATGTGGAACCATCCGGCGACGCAACGCAACCTCAAACAGCTCCGCGACGACGGAGTCATGATCATGGACCCTGACGAGGGCGCGATGGCTTGCGGCGAATTCGGCCCCGGTCGCCTGCCCGAACCGCCCGATGTTGCGGCGCGTATCTGTGCGATGCTTGGGGCTCCGTTCGATGCAGCGCTCACCAGCGGACGTGCGCCAACCACGATCCCGAAAGCACTGGAGGCGCAGCCCGACTTCGCCGAAGAGGTCCACCGTCCACTGTTCGGCAAACTCGTACTGGTCACCGCTGGCCCAACCTACGAAGCCATCGACCCCGTGCGATATATCGCCAACCGTTCGTCTGGACGGCAAGGCTTTGCGATTGCGCAGGCTGCTGCTGAAATGGGTGCTGAAGTGACGTTAGTGGCTGGTCCGGTTCATCTGGTGACCCCACCAGGCGTTATTCGAATCGATGTTGAGAGCGCACTAGAAATGCAAGCCGAGGTTGAAAAGGCCCTGCCCGCCGATGTC
>LNFM01004901.1_pt1 | contig 28815 bp, 37 predicted proteins | sample 596031 | NCBI WGS metagenome assembly LNFM01 (sample SAMN04254537, study PRJNA301005) | activated carbon metagenome | isolation source: dual media filters at the Ann Arbor, Michigan drinking water treatment plant | place: USA: Ann Arbor
CGACGACCTGTCTCTGAACGAGGAGCAATTGCGGCAAAGCAATCTCGCCGTTTTTAAAAGCAATTTGTGAGAGTTTTAGATTTTCTTCTAACTTGGGATAAACAGTGCTTGTTAGTCTTTGCACCCGATCGTGCAAACTGAGGCGACGCTGCCAAGAGGCAATCACGGATGCTCTTGCATCACGAGTAAGCGTATTCTTTTCGATTTCAACCTGATTTAACTCAGTCGTTGCACGACCAATACCAGCTGCATTCCTACGAAACAACGGTATCGGTAAAGAAAAACCCAAAGTGGTGACTGTATCTTGGCCACCAACAACTGCATCGCGTCCATAATTCAGACTGACTGTCAGATCAGGCGTACGCACTGCACGTTCTAAATCGAGATTGCTACGTGCTGATTGTTCACGCCATGATAGTGCTTTGAGTGCAGGTCGATTTGCAACTGAGGCTAGTAGATTGTCTAAAGTGTATATGGTGGCGGGAGCTTGGAGCTCCCCTATGACTGTTGGTAACTGTTGCTCCGGTAATTGTAGCGTTGCTGACAGCGCAGTAAGTGCACGTGTCAATTGCTCTTGCAGTAAATTGATTTGATTACGTGCTCGTTCAGTTTCAACGATGGCAAGATTGCCATCAAGCTTACTATCCTCCCCAGCTTCTACGCGTTTACCAATCAAGCCAGTATTGCGCTCGGTTAACTCCAGCGTGTGCTGTTCAGTTTCAATACGTTTTTGTAGTGCGAGCACCTGCACAAAACGTTCCTCAACCTCAGCATTGACACGATGCCGCACTTCATCAATTTCTTGTTGCAACGCTGTTAATTTTGAATTGGCAGTTTGGCGTCTATATCCTTGCTGACCGGCTAGCTCAAAAGTTTGGGCCAAGCCTGTGTTCCACTCACTGCGTCTAGAGTCTGAATTACTTGGATCGTAGAGTTTGCGTGTGCCGCCTTCTAAATTGACAGTAGGATTATTAAATAATGGTGAATTAGCTTCTGTAATCTCGCCCTTAGCCGCTTCTAAGCTAGCTACAGCTTTCCGTAACTCAGGGCTATTACGTTGAGCCATTGCCAATGCTGAATCAATGGTTAGTGATTCAGCATTGCTGTAAGTTGATGCAGTGATGAATCCGAAGAATGCAAAGGTAAGAAAAAGCCACGGACTGCGACTATGCTTAACCAAATGTGATGTGTATAACACGGTAAACCCTCTCTCATTCGTTAGTACATTTCCTAGCCAGCAAAAAGCAAGTTAGGAAAACCCAAAAACTAAACTAGAGAGAGTGTGAGCGGAGGTCGGTAAAGGCCCTGTAGGAGCGGGCTTTCAAATAGATGGTCAGCGTATGAAAAGACTACTGTTGATTCGTTAAATCCGAATACATTGGAAGAATTGGTTTCAGCAAAACCTAATAAATGGAATGCTATATGACAGCCATGATTACACTGCTGATTTTGAGCGACATGCTCATGCTTGTTTAAGTTTTGATGAGCACTTTGCGTTTCATGATGGAAATAAGCCGTAGTATCTTCCTTAATTGCATCGGCAACAGCATCTGGACTCATCGCCCATAGCGAAGCAAACGCCACACTAAAGGCGACGAACAAAGAAATTAATCTATTTCTAATCAAATGCATATTGAAATATTATCTTAGAGAACTCACTTTAGCCACTATTCTTTTTTCTGAGCAGCATATAGGCTGCTGGTAACAAAAAATAGCGATAGGAGAGGGGCAGTCAACCTCCTACCATAGGCGCTACAATACGATTCATGGCCTCCGAACCTGTACCGTTCAACCAAACGTATCTATTAAAATGCCCAATTTGGGCCAAACTACTCATATTCAAAGTTGCATAGAGAAGCTTAAAGGGAAGAATTAAATTATTCGTTTAATTTAATTAAGATTATTTATTTAATAATACAATCCTTACATTTGCCTTTAATAGTTTCAAAACCTTTAACTGTATCGAGGCCAATTACATCCGTGAACTTAGCATCGTCGACTAATGCATCTGTCATATTTGCGCCTGTTAGGTTGGCGCCGGTAAGATCGGCTTGTCCGAATTCTGCACGATAAAGATTCGTATGGCTTAAATTTGCGCCGCGTAAATTGGCAAATAAGAAGCTAGCAATATTCAAATCAGCACCTTCAAAGTTAGCATTCGAGAAATCCCCACCTACGGAATCAAATTTCATTTGCCCCATTGGCTGGTTCCCCATATCCAATCCGAATCTAGCTTTTTGGGCGTTCGCTCCACTCATATTCACTTTGCCTAATGTGCCAATCATTCTTGCATTGGTTAAATTTGCACCTTTGAAATTGGTTTTATCGAAAATGGCTTGAAATATAATCGCATCGGTCAAATCAGCGCCGCTTAAATCAGCGCCTTCTAATCTGGCAAGGTTGAGATAAGAACCTTTCATCTTTGCTCCTCTAAGGTTTGATCCACGTAGATCAGAACCAAAGAAACTCACATTAACCAATTTACAATGACTTAAATTCATTCCTTTAAAATCTAGATAACCTAAGTCTTTATTCGTTAAGTCGCAATCTGCTTTTTTGATCTCCGTTAAGGCTTGTTCTTGCGTAATCTTCATACGCTCAACTTCCTGTGTCTTAGCATATTCGGCTGTTGCTTTAGCGATGATTTCTTTTTTATTGGATGATTGATCAAAAGCTGCTTTAGATTTATCAGTACCGAAGCAATACGTCTTGCCTTCGTATATAGAATTTTGTGAACAATCACTTGGAACCGTCAATCCTGCGGCCATGCTGGTTGTACAGTTGTTGCCTAACTCCCCGGCTGATGCTGCTGTGTAAAATAACGCTAATGCCAATATTGATACATTACGTAATGCTTTCATTTGTATTCTCCACAAAAGGATAAATAATAAGTTTTATGAACATGCCTCATACCAAAATGGCATTCATTTAGTATTGAAAATACTTCTCTAGTATTTGATCTTTAATTTCATTATCTAGTCTAATGTATCACCCAAATGCTTAGCACACTACTATATTCAAAAATAAAATATCGATTGTCCAACCGTCATGAATTACAAATGATTGAATACATGCCAAGTAACCTAAGTATTTGGGTTTCATTAGAAATAATAGTTCTGAAATCATCCATAAAGATGCTTTGATAGTCATATCTTAAAACTTCTAGCGTCAGGTATTTCTAATCAAATGGAAGAAAAGATTTAAAGTATTTATTTTTATTCAGCAGTACATGTTCATTTTTGCAAAGGTGAGAATCAATTTCATACGCACCTAATAATGTGCAAAATAAGTCGTCATGGCTCAAAGCATGATCTTTATACGGTTTGATATCTTCCAGACGGTAATCAAAGTTGTCTCCAAACCATGCGATTACTGGTATATGGGTTTGCTCTTTAGGCGCAATGATATAAGGTGCAGCATGCAGATATATTCCGTGCTCACCCAAAGATTCCCCATGGTCAGCAACATATAACATCGCTGTATGGCGATTACTTTCAAATTTCTTTAGGAATTCAATCACTTCAGACAAGAAGTAATCTGTATATAAAATGGCATTGTCATAGGCATTGTCAATTTCTGCTTTGGAGCAATCCCTTAACTCACCGCTTTGACAGGCGGGCTTGAAACGTTCGAATTCTTTCGGATAACGCCGATAGTATTCCGGACCATGATTGCCCATTTGATGCAATACGATGAGGATGTCTTTATTCGGATGCTGTGCGATAAATTGATCGAGCCCGCTCAACATGCCGATATCCCGGCATTCGCCTATGCAGACAGGATTATGCGTAGGAGTTTTGAAATCCTCATAACGTACCCGGGTGGCCACCCCTTTTGAGTCGGAATTGTTGTCACGCCATAACACTTCTATGCCGTTTTTTGCCAATACATCGAGGGCATTTTCCTGGGCGAGGGCTTTTTCCTTATCGTAGTGTTTGCGACCTAAGGAGGAGAACATACAAGGTACCGATACTCCAGTGGAAGTACCGCACGAAGAAACATTGCTAAAGCTCACGACATCCTGTTTTGATAGCAGAGGGTTAGTGAGTCTTTTATAACCGTTCAAAGAAAACCTGTCTGCCCGGGCCGTTTCTCCTACCACCATAATGATGAGTTCTTTTTGACTGGTGATTGGATCTACTAAGTGCGCATCTTGTGCGGTTTCTTTCAATCGACCATCGGTTTTGATGCTCGTGGTTTGGGAAATATACTTAATGGCTGAATATACGGAATAAGTAGGATTGGCATAGAACCTTACAATGCGATGCTCGCGTATAAAAGAGCTGTAATCGGGGGTAAATGGAATCACCAGGAGAATGATCGCCACCATAAACAACAACGATGCCCATAATCTTGATTTCAGTTCGGTGAGGAAACTTAAGCCCACAGGACAAACACGCAACACCAGCCATGCTGGTAGCAGACCAAAAATTACTGTCCTCCAAATAAGATGATGTGTCAGCAGACTTTTGGACTCGCCTAGGCTGGTTTGCATGACGTTGTCTATCATGACCGTATCGATGATGACACCAAAATAATCCATGTAATAGGCGGACTGTGATGATATTACTAAGAGCAAAGCCAAGAACCAACGTGTGGCTTTTCCCTGGCAAGTCAGTAAAAAGAATATCGCTGTCAATGATGTGAAAAACAAAGCCAGAGACAACAGGAATGGCATATTGGATAGCGTGAGCGGGTAGATATTCACGATGCCATGCCATAGCGAATAATTACCCGTCAGCATGATGAACGCAACTACCAACAGAATGGTTTGCGTTTGTGTCAGGCCTTTTGAGATTTTTCTAAACAAGTCTTTGCCAAGTTTAACGATGTGCATGAATGTGTTCATTTCCGAATTTCAAATAGATGGCGGGCAGTAAAATCAGGTTGAGCAGCAAAGCCAGCTATAGCTTTACGCAACTCAGGATTATTACGTTGTGCCATTGCCAACGTCGACTCAATGGTCAGTGATTCAGCATAGCTGTAAGTTGACTGCGACTATGCTTAACCAAAAATGATGTGTTTGACACGGTAAACCCTCTCTCATTTGTTAGTACATTTCCCTAGCTAGCAAAAAGCCAGATAGGGAAACCCTAAGGTCTAAACTAGAGAGAGTGTGAGTGGTGGGCGATAAGGCCCTTGCAGAAGTGGGTTTTCTAAAGGATGATTTGCGTATGAAAAGACTGCTGTTGATTCGTTAAATCCGAATACATTGGAAGAATTGGTTTCAGCAAAACCTAACAGATGAAATGCAATTTGGCACCCATGATTACAGTGCTGATTTTGTGAGAGATGCTCATGCTTGTTCTGGTTTTGATGCACTTTCTGCACTTCTTGTTGAAAATAAGCAGTAGTATCTTCTTTGATTGCATCTGCAATAGCCTCTGGACTCATCGCCCATAGCGAAGCAAACGCAACAGAAAAGGCGACAAATAAAGCTACTAATCTGTTATTAATCAGATGCATTGATGAATGTTATATCATTTTGGCTATTTAAAATAGAGAAGTTATATAAAAGTAGCGCGAGGAATTGTATGTATGAATTAAAAACCATCTGTTTATTTATAGTCACTGCGCTTGCTGAAATTATTGGTTGTTATCTGCCTTATTTGTGGCTCAATCAAAACAAAAGTTCCTGGCTACTCGTTCCGGCGGCTGTTTCACTCGCTCTATTTGCATGGTTATTAACACTTCATCCTACGGCTGCCGGCAGAGTTTATGCAGCTTATGGTGGTGTTTATATCTGCGTAGCAATCTTTTGGTTATGGGCTGTGGATGGGGTTAAACCGACCACTTGGGATTTAGTAGGTGCGGGGGTCGCTGTGTTAGGTATGGCTATTATCATGTTTTCTCCTAGGCATCTTTAAAAGTTACGCCTACTGATTCAAAATTAATTATGCGAAGTCCCTAGTGAATAATATACCTAGTTACTATAGATCCCTGTTTTTGTAAGCTTCCCATTTTTCAGAAAACTATACACGAGAAAAACGATAGGAACTAACACAAGACTGTAAGAAATCCATGCACCTATTCTTCCTTGCGGGCCATAAGCTTCAGTGGCTGCATGCCAGTAAGCATTATCTAAAATACCTAAATTCGCAATTTCAATAGACTCGGTATATTCATGAAATGCATATATGACTAGTTGAATAGAAAATATAACCATGAACGCTGCGGTTACCTTAAAAAAACAACCCAAGATTGATGCGATGTCCATACTTGCTCCAAGCCAAAGCGACTAACCCAGCAATTAATATACCTATAATTGCACCCATCATAAGATTTAGACTATCGTTGCTTTGTGCTAATGATGCAATCATGGTTGCTGCTTCCAATCCTTCGCGACATATCATCAGCAATACAAACAAAAAAATTGCAAGCTTTGCACCACCGCTAGGGTTTTGTACTGCACGATCAATCGCGCCAGTAATTTCTCTTTTCATATGCTTCCCCATCTTTAGCATATGTACTGTACAGCTAACGACAAGAATTGCTGCAGTTAAAGCTAACGTACCTTCCCAAAATGGCGTTAAAGCACCTATTTTTGCAAAGAAAAATCCCAAGCCTGCACACCCTAAGATGGCTACAAAACATGCGCGATGGACTGATGGAATCAGTTTCTCTCCACCCGTTTTAGCTAAATATGCGAGTACGATTGCAATGATTAGAAAAGCTTCCAGGCCTTCTCTAAAAGAAATCATCATAGTTTCAAACATAACTTAACCTTTACGTAAACTTTAGTGTTTGTTGACTCAAAATTGCTTAATATCTAAATGATATTGATTCTTATTATTACATAATACTTGATATGTTTGCAATTTCAACGAGTTCAATAATTAAGACTAAAAAATAGGCGAGCCTAAGCTCGCCATCCTTAATCACTTATTAATTATTTCTTAATCATATCGCATGGTACTGCGGAAGACATCCTGACTTTATGCTCTTCCATCATTTGTACCATCATGTCATCCATGATTTTTTGATGTTCTACAAACCACTCATCACGTTCTTTTTCAGTCATGCCTGCTTTTGGTTTCATTTCACGACAAGCATTCATGTTGTCATGAAACATCCGCATATGCTCACCTAACAGTTTTTGCTGTTCTACCCCTTTTGCGGCTTCAGCTTGTTTCAGCTTTTGCTGAGATTGCATTACACGCTGTATCAGTTGTTGCTGGAAAAAATCAGGTCCAGCGAAAGCACTGTTAGCTACAAAACCCAAACTAGCAATAAATGCTGTGGTGATAAGTCTGTTGATGATCGTTTTTTTCATGATAAATCTTCCTTTAAATTAATGTTTTAAATCTCTTAATAAGCACAGGCTGATTTTTAACTTGTGCAAGTACTGACTATTTAATACTAGTGATCACGTAGTCCTGACCTTGTGGCACTAAGGTGAATTGCACCTTGTCACCTATTTTCAGCTTTTCAAGAAGCATCTTGTCTTTGACCTTGAATTCCATGGTCATAGGCCCCCAACCAATGGCTGGAATTGCTTCATGTTGTAAGGTCACATTACCACCGGACTTATTTTCGGAAACAACAGTGCCTTTTCCAACAATGTCTTTCTGAGCAGTAGCTTTAGAAGTTGGCATGGGCATCGCCATTTCATCTTTGGCATAACTAGAAATAGATGACAGGCTTAATGTTGCAATTGCAGCTAATACGAGTATTGATGTTTTCATGTAGTTTAATCCTTAAGAAGTAAGTGATATTTAAAACTGAAAGAGCTATGGACGGAACAGCTAAACTTACTGCTCCGTCCATAGCGATTAAGAACTGTTAGCATTTTTTACCTTGCGCTACCAGTCTTTTGCATTCCACCACCTTGTTAGTTGCAGAATCTTGTTTACTAAGTTGAGCAACCTTAGCTTGTTGTTGCAGTTTGATTACCTGTTCTAGCATCAAACGCTGATTGCCATCCTGCCCCGCATAGGCGGATAGTGATAGAAGCGCAAAGCATGCAAGTAAAGCAGTGGCTGTGAGTTTGTTTGTGTATGTGTTATTCATGATAATTCTCCTAAAATTGACTTCACCTTATCAAGGTGATCGTATCTAATCCGGGCGGCTAAAAACTCGACCCCGAAATACAGTGTTAATTACCGGTAGCATTTTTTCCTTGTTCTATCTGTGTTTTGCACTCTTCTGCTTTGATAGCTGCTGCTTGTTGCTTAGCCGCTTCAGCCACTTTAGCCTGCTGTTTAGCCTTCATCACTCGTTGTGTCATCTGCTGTTGAAAGAAATCTTGACCAGCCATTGCAGATAAGGATAAGAAGCCAAGACTAGCTACCATAATTGCTACTGCTAGTTTGTTTGTATATGTGTTTTTCATGATAATTCTCCTAAAATTGACGTCACCTTTTACTGGTGACTCTGTCTATACTCTCGGAACTAATTGCACGTGGCTTAGGACATCTATTGGCTTGACTAAGTGTTAGTCTAATAAAACTCATCCTAGATACGGTGTTATCCGCACTACGGTTATTCTGTTTAGCTGCGTGTCCCATGTTGTTTCCATACTTTCTTGCAATTGTCCGAGAGAACTTGTGCGCTTAGCAGTTCAGGTGCGAACTTGTACTTCCAGATCAATCGCCGATCTGCTAAGCAATGGTTTGTGGTACTTAGTGACTACTGGCGAACTGACTTAAGCTTTAGTTAAACTAAAACACAAGTGCAATCAGCAACAATCACTGAGTACTAGATGAAAAGTAGCTTTGGGGGATGGAACAGGGCTGGGGGAAAGGTTTGATAAGGCTCGCTCATCAAATCTTGGTAAACACTTGCTAAGCTATCAGGCATCACCAATAAGCCAGTATTAGGCAATTGGAACGCACCGAAATGGCAAGTGGAACACTTTTGATCAGAACAGGTTTTATTACCACTTAAATCGCAGCAATTTTTGACTTTCATATCGCAACTGGCAGATGTAATGACTGACTTATCCACGGCAATATCAGCATCACTCGTGCTCATCATCATGCTAGTTTTCATAGAGTCGCTAGACATATTGCAAGTCGGCATACTCACAGCAGCAAGTCCTTGGAGCGGGATGCTGACAGCAAGTGCTATCGTTACTAATAATTTAATCCAGCGTTTCATGGTGTTGTGTTTATTTCGTATTTAATAATTTGTTCTTACATCAGTTGAGACTAAATTTATAAGCACATAGTTCATATCACAAATACATTTCAAGCGACTCAAATCTTACGCTATGCCAGTATGTGCGATAACTAACAGACTACTAAATGGTCGCTTAGAAGCCGATACATCTACTACTTGGTCGGGTTATATAACGTTTTATTTACAACTTGTTATATCCAACATTTAACATCTTGAAGCTTCCTATAGGGGTAAGGTCAAGCAGTTTTTTATAAATGTTTTTTTATTTGGCAATTAATCATAAATTAAAAATTTGTACTGGTGTTACAACATCTCTTAGAACTTTCTTGCTTCGATGGGCACTTCACAGTTCCATATGAGCAAAATACACAGCAATCACTTGGTTTAGGGCGAAAAACACTTTTACAATTCATGCACTCATATAAAAACTGACATGAATTTGTTGGCATCGTTTCTAATTTTTTAAAGTCACATTGAGGACAGGTTAATAAAGATTCTAAAATAAGATTTAGCATGTGTCAGTAGTTAATTATCTTGAGACAAATTATCTAAAATTGGACAATCAGGTCGTGCATCACCATGACAGCAACTCACTAAACGCGTCAGTTCAGATTTCATCGCACTCAGCTCTTGTATCTTGCGGTCAAGCACTTCAATATGTTCGGTTGCCATCGATTTGACTTTGCTACTTGGGCGATTTTGATCCCGCCATAAACTCAGCAACCCCCCAATTTGTTTAATTGAAAATCCTAAGTCACGTGAATGCTTGATAAATCTCAGCATATGCACATCACGATGGTTATAAGTTCTATAGCCTGAAAACGTTCTAGATGCGGGTGGCGCGAGCCCAACGTCCTCATAATGACGAATCATCTTGGCAGAGATGCCTGAAGCTTCTGCAGCCTGACCTATATTCAATACATCAGTACTCATTTATCTATCCTCTCCATGATTACGCAATGGTTTCCAACGTTTTAACATTAATGCATTCGTCACTACACTCACTGAACTAAACGCTATCGCAGCACCTGCAATGACAGGACTCATCAAACCTAATGCCGCTAATGGTATGCCCACTAAGTTATATATAAATGCCCAAAACAAATTTTGTTTGATTTTACGATACGTCCTGCGTGAAATATCAATGGTATCTGCCACCAAAATGCAATCAAGAAAGTTGATGATGAGGCCATCGTTGAAGCTGACCTAACTACAAAAAACTGTAAAAATTGAATCCTCAACCTCTGAAAATGAGATTGTTAAAGCAATGACTGATGTTGTTTACCAACCGACGTTATAAATCATTTCTAATTGTGGAGTCCTTTTGAATGCTTTTTTGAACCGCTCTTTTTTCTGCTGACCATGAACTTTTGATATAGGTCAGCACAGAAAGAATGTCATTTTCGCTGAGTTGATTTTTAAAGGATGGCATATTTGTTTGTTTGCCATCTAAATACAAGCCATTCTTCACGGCATCAATCAGGTATTGGTCAGGATGATGCCAAGAATGCCCCTTATCATCTTGTGGAGGCGCTGGGTATAGACCCTTGGCGTCCTTTACACGCCAGTTAGCTTGACCTTCAAGATTGACACCATGACAACTCGCACAGTTTAAGGCATAGACTTTTTTGCCCTGTGCCAACAGCTTCTCATCATTGACATCCAACCGTGAAAAAGACCTATCCGTCTCTGTAGGCCAAAGCATTGCTAAGAGGATGATTAGGCATATGCCTCCTAACATTTGCCAAAAGAAAGATTTATGTTTTCGCATAATTCCTCCTTAGTAATATATATGCGGCAGGCAATACGAACAACGATAATAGCGGAGCTGTCAGCATGCCCCCCACCATCGGTGCTGCAATTCGACTCATCGCCTCTGAGCCTGTGCCAGTACCAATTAAAATGGGGATTAAGCCAGCTAGGATGACAGCTACAGTCATCGCTTTTGGTCGCACCCTCAAGGCTGCCCCTTCAATCAAGGCAGCATATAAATCGTCTTTATTATTAAGCTTGCCAGCTGCTCTATATCGTTCAATCGCATCATCCAAATACACTAACATAATAATGCCGAATTCAGCGGATAAGCCTGATAAAGCAATCATTCCCACGCCGCTAGCGATAGAAAAGTGATAGCCTAAAAAGTATAAAAACCACACTGCACCTACCAAAGCAAAAGGTAAGCTACCCAAAATGAGTAAGGCAGGTGTCATGCGCTTAAATGACAGAAACAACAGAATAAAGATAATGCCTATCGTCATGGGCACCACATAGCTTAATCGTTTGGCAGCACGCTCAAAGTATTCAAACTGCCCAGACCATGCCAGCGAATAACCAGCGGGTAACTGTAATTCTTTATCCAACATGGCTTTTGCATCTTTTACAAAGCCACCTAAATCACGATCATGAATATCCACGTATACCCAAACATTAGGCCGTGCATTTTCACTTTTAATCATCGGTGGCCCATCGGTGACTTTTACTGATGCCACTTCGCCCAACGGTACGGTTGCACCTAGCTCAGTGATAATCGGCAAGGTTTTGAGCTTTTCCACTGAGTCGCGAAGCTCTCGCGGAAAGCGCACATTGATCGGGAAACGCGCCAACCCCTCGATTTTCTCACCAATGTTGTCACCGCCAATAGCTGTTGAAATCAATGACTGCACATCGTTAATATTTAGCCCATAACGAGCGATTTTAAGTCTATCAATTTTGACATCAATATAGCGCCCGCCTGTCACACGTTCGGCAATCACTGAACTGGCACCGGGCACTTTCTTCATCAAACGCTCAACCTCTCCACCCAGTCGTTCTAAGGTATCTAAATCTGCACCACCAATTTTAATGCCCACTGGGCTTTTAATTCCTGTAGAAAGCATATCAATACGGTTGCGTATCGGTTGTACCCATACATTGGCCATGCCAGGAATTTTTAATCTGGCATCAAGCTCCTCAACCAGCTTCTCGGGCGTCATGCCAGCCCGCCACTCTGAACGTGGTTTAAATTGAATGGTAGTTTCCAGCATTTCTAGCGGCGCTGGGTCAGTAGCACTTTCAGCACGACCAGTTTTACCAAATACCGACTTCACTTCGGGTACGGTTTTGATAAGCCGATCACTTAATTGCAGTATTTCTGATGCTTTAGAAACGGCCAGTCCTGGCAATGCTGTTGGCATGTAGAGCAAATCGCCTTCATCGAGTGGCGGCATGAATTCACTACCCAGTTTACCTAGCGGATAAAGCGTTACCAACACCACAATCAAAGCAACACCCAATGTGACTTTCGGGTAATGCAGCACTTTGCTCAATAGCGGTTTATAGATAGCAATTAGCCAACGATTAAGCGGATTGTTATGTTCAGGCCGAATATGTCCACGAATAAAAATGGTCATTAATACTGGTATTAACGTCACTGAAAGTCCAGCCGCCGCTGCCATCGCATAAGTCTTGGTAAAAGCTAAAGGCGCAAATAATTTGCCTTCTTGTGCTTCCAGTGTGAATACTGGAATAAATGACAGCGTGATAATGAGTAATGAGAAAAACAGCGCAGGCCCCACTTCGCTGGCTGCATCGATAATCACTTTTACGCGCTGAGCATTGTTAGGTTCACCATGCGTGTCTTTGAAATGCTCAAGCTGTCGATGCGCATTTTCAATCATCACAATCGCCGCATCCACCATCGCCCCAATTGCAATTGCAATACCACCAAGCGACATGATATTAGCATTGACGCCTTGGTAATACATGACAATAAAACTCACCAATATGCCCACTGGCAAGGCCACAATAGCGACTAATGCCGAACGAAAGTGCCATAAGAAGACAGCGCAAACTAATGCAACTACGATGAATTCTTCAATCAATTTATGCGTTAAGTTATCGACTGCGCGCTTGATGAGCTGTGATCTATCGTAAGTCGTCACGACTTCTACACCGTCAGGCAAACTTTTCTTCAAGATTTCCAGTTTTGCTTTCACGCCATCAATGACCTCCAGCGCATTTTGGCCTGCGCGCATCACAATCACACCGCCAGTCACCTCACCTTCGCCATTCAACTCACTCACGCCACGCCTGAGTTCTGGGCCGATTTGTATACGCGCTACATCGGATAAAAGTATAGGCGTGCCACTGCTGCTCACCATCAGTGGGATATTGCGGAAGTCATCCAGTGACTCCAAATAACCATGCGCACGCACCATATATTCGGCTTCACCGGTTTCAATCACCGCACCACCCGTTTCTTGATTAGCAGATTGAATTGCTGAGACTACTTTTGATAGCGGTATGCGGTAATTGCGTAATTTATCGGGATCCACTTGCACTTGATATTGACGCACCATACCACCTAATGTGGCCACTTCAGACACCCCTGGAATGGTTTTCAATTCAAATTTTAAGAACCAATCTTGCAAGGCGCGTAGCTCACCTAAATCATGCTTGCCGCTTTTATCGACCAACGCATATTCATATACCCAACCCACGCCAGTGGCGTCTGGCCCTAGACTTGGATTTGCACCCTTGGGTAGTTTTGAGGATATTTGACTTAAGTATTCCAATACACGCGAACGTGCCCAATATTGATCAGTGCCATCATTGAACAAAATGTAAACGAAAGAATCGCCAAAGAACGAATAGCCGCGCACCGTTTTAACCCCAGGCACAGAAAGCATGGTGGTGGTCAATGGATAGGTGAGCTGATTTTCCACAATCTGTGGCGCTTGCCCAGCCCATTGCGTGCGGATGATGACTTGCGTATCGGATAAATCTGGAATCGCATCTAATGGCGTCCTCAGCATAGCAAAAACACCCCAAGCGACGACCATTAGTGTTGCAAGTAATACCAATAAACGATTATTGGCAGACCAACGGATGAGTTGAGCAATCATGGTTTTGCTCCCTTCATGCCATCTTTCATGGTGGCTGCTTTTTCTACGCGGTCAATCATGTATTGTGCTGGCATATCGGGCTTATCTGACGCTTCAGCTTTTAAGTCGAATTCAACTTCATCACCTGCCTTTAGTTTTTTAAGTTGATTACTATCTTTCACCTTAAAGCCCATAGTCATGGATGGCCAACCTAGTTCTTTTATCGGTTCATGGTCTAAAGTTACTTTGCCTGTTTTTGAATCTACATCGACTACCTTGCCACGTCCTTTCGGCATTTTTTCATCAGCCTTAGTCTTACCCTCAGCCTTGTTCATCGTTTCTTCCATGGGCATATCCACGCCATCCATACCTTTGTCCATCGCTTTATCCTGCTGCGATAGCCGCGCTAAAACGCCTGACAATGAAGCTTCTGAATCAATTAAGAACTGCCCTGAAACAACTACGTCTTCGCCTTCGCTCAAGCCACTTAAAATTTCTGTACAGCTATCACGTTCTTGCCCAGTCGTCACTTCTACTGGTCGGTAACCATTCGCCTCCTTTACGATGACGATTTTGCGTTTCCCTGTAGCAATAATGCTTTCGGAAGAGACAGATAACGCTTCATGTGTTTGGCCTGTGAACGCTACATTGGCATACATGCCAGGACGTAATCGGTTACCTTTATTTGGCAATTCCACACGCACTTGTAATGTTCTAGATGCTTCGTTTAGTATAGGATAAAGATAGCTGACCTTACCTTTGAACGTTTCGCCCGTTATACTTTGTAATTGCACTTCAGCATCCAAGCCAGGCTTTAATCTAGCGGCATCGCGCTCTGGCACTTCAGCCACCAACCACACCTGAGATAAATCGGTGATTTGCATTAAAGAGGTACCCAACATCAACTGCGCGCCTTCTCGAACGCCCAACTCCGTTAGTACGCCATTGGCTGGCGCATAGACGCCGAATCTGGGGCTGACTTTACCCGCTCTTGTAATCGCTACTATCTCGCCTTCAGACATACCCAGTAACTTTAAGCGACTACGTGCTGCTTGTTTGAGTGAACCATCCGCATCCACCTGACTAAGTGTCGTCAGCGTTAAATACTCTTGTTGTGCAGCCAAAATTTCTGGAGCATAGATCTCAGCAACCTTTTGACCTTTGCTAACTGGATCGCCTACTGCGCGAACTGAGAGTTTTTCGACAAAGCCCGGCATACGTGTCTGCACCGCATAAAAGCGGCGTTCGTCTGGCTCGATGCGACCCACTGCAGAAAAAGACTCACCAAAACTTTTAGTAGCAACCTTCTCAAGCCTAATGCCTAAGTTTTGCGCGGTTTGTGATGAAATGGCTACACCACCTTCCTCGCCATCACTACCTTCATTAGCATATTTCGGCTCTAGCATCATATCCATAAATGGTGACTTACCTGGCTTATCAAACTTCTGATTTGGCACCATCGGGTCATACCAATACTTAACGGTTTTACCGCTGTCATCTTGAATGACTCCATTACTCGGCTTGGCCATGCCTGAGCTTTTAGCTGGCATCGTTTCAGCCACAGGCGACTGTGCGGACTTTTGCCCAAAAAACCAACCTAAACCTGCAAACAGTGTTAATAAGATTAAAACTATTACTAAATGGAGTCGTTTCATTTTATTTCCTTTATATTTGCGCTTGCTTACTCAGCGTATCTAGGGGCTAACTTCATATCCATGAAGGGCGATTGACCTGATTTGCTAAAGTGTCTGCCTGGCACCATTGGGTCTTCCCAAAAAATGACTTTTTTACCGCTAGCATCTTGTTCCACATTGTTACCACTCATATCTTTCGCATCAATCTCGTTCGGCAACATGGCTGTGGGGGTTTCTTCCATTGGCTTTTCTATCGCAGGCATTTCGGTCATAGGTGCTTGACTGGTGGTTTCAGTATTTTCTTGTTTAGAACAAGCGGCTAGAGAAACTAAAAATATTGCAGCGAGTAAAGTTTGTGTTGTTTTCATGATTTATTCCTTTTCAATTTGTTTAAATAAGCGGCTATCGTTTATCAAATAACCGATTTTGATTGCAGCACGTTGCTTATCCGTCAAGATAGTCCAATGGTCGAGCTCAATATCAATGACATCTCTGCGGGCTTGCCAAACCTCACCAATCGACTGTCTACCCGATTGATAAGCTGCTTGCGCAATACTTAATTTGGCGTGTGCATTGGGGATAAGCTTTGTGATGCGCTCGGTTTCACGTGCGTCTGCCGCCTCAGCATCGGCCATGGCACTTTCTAGCTCAGAGGAGAGTTCACGCCGCCTGTCTTCAGTGAGCTTACGAGCCTTCTCAACTAGCACCAGTTTTTCTGCGGTACGTCGGTCTTGCCGATTGGCACGGTCTAATTGCAGATCAATGGAAACCTGAAAGCTCAGCATATCGCTACGGTCGTTAAACCGTTTACCATAACCGACTTCCCAGCCCCAATTGCGCTCCAAGTTGGCTTGTGCGCTATCAACATCAAACTGTGCAACCTTTTCTGTTTGATAGGCATTGCGTAACAAAGGATGCTGCTCAAGTGCTGCTTGATTAGCGCCATGACTTAAGCTATTCGTCATCACTGGCAGTTCGGACGCGATCGAACGAGATGCTGACTTGCCAATCCAGCGCGCCAAAGCCGCACGCGCTTTACGCTCATCACGTTGCGCGAAAATACGCTTCTCGTTTGTCATTGAGATGTCCGTATCCATACGCAACACATCACTGGTTTTAGCACCCCCAGAACTGACATTAGCTGCCAATAACTTTCGTTCGGCTGTCATGTCATCAATCAAGCGCTGATAAAGCTCAGACTTACGTTGTGCTTCATAAGCATCGAGCCAAGCTAACGCAACATCACGCTCAATGGTTCTGGCTGTGGCAACTTGTTCAGTCTGAAATTGATCCGCTTCAGCCAGCATACGATTAGACGCTAGTTCACGTTTTTTAAGCGGAATGACATCTTGCGAAATACCTACATTGACCATGGTCTGATCATCACGGTTATAACGTAAGGCATCGCTCGTCGTCACGGGCAGATTGATCACACCAAACTTGACTTTGGGATCTGGTAATTGACCTTCTGCGATAGCCGCCTGGCGTGACGAAGCTGCCGCATCATCTAGTGATTGCAGTAAAGGTTGGTTTTGCGTGGCTAACTGTATGGTTTCAGCTAATGTCAGCGGCTCTTCTGCTTTCGCAGAGCCAGCTTTTAAAGACATAGCTAATACCACCATAATGCAAAACCACATGCATATTATTTTTGGCTTATAAGCCAATCTGGGGGCGTTCATGAGAGCTCTCCTAAAACTTAAATGTGACGAATTAGGGCGTAATTACGCCCTAATGGCATCAATTCAAGCTGGAGGCTTTAACGGTGGGGATAGATCTACAGACTTTTCAGATGGAACGAAAGTAGGGAATAAAGTTGCGGCAGAAGTAGCAAAGACATATTTAATAGGCGATTCGATGGATGTAACCTGCATAAACTGGCAACTGACACCCATCGCACAAGATTTATGTTCAGTACTAGATTTGTGCTTATCTTTACCGATCGAGCCTTCATGACAGTTTTTCATACCAGCCATATCATTAGAGTGCATAGAAGACATAATCGAATGAGAAGCACATGAAGTCACACAAATAGCAGCTAGCGCTGGGCTTGAAGTCAGGGCTAAAATCAACACCATTGCAATAGCACGAAAGAATTTCATGATTCAATGACTTTATCATCATGATTTAGTTTCAACAAGTTACTTATGTCCATTTTCTATCATTATTGTTGATTAACACTGGTAAGCATATGATAACGATATGGAATCAAATAAAATTTGGAAACTTAAGCTAATTGACCCAGGAGATGGGTTTGGCGAGGCTTTGGTCGAACTTCCTGATGAGCTTTTAGCTAAAGTTGGTTGGGTTGAAGGTGAGTTGCTAGAAATTGAGCAAGTTGAAAATTGTATAGTCATAAAAAAACCTGACTCTAAATCATCGTACTAGACAATAAAAAAGACCTCTCAATGATCGTGTACTAAGTTTAATCAATACCAAAGAGAGCCGAGCCAATTTCAAGGCAGTCGGAATTAATAAGTCTTGCCGCAAGGCGAGTAGTTAAATGAAAAACAGTAAGAGTTTATGGATATTGAAATGGGTTATATTGTGACTGCGCCTATTTTCATGCTGATGACTGAGCAGAAGTGTTCATTATGTGATGAAAGTAATATTGTTGTTTTACTGGCGACGCTGAATGAGCCGCGTGAGAAAGATGATCTATCAGCAGTGATTTCTGGTGAAGTGTTTATACTCAATTATATTGAAACTCTGCCAGATGATTTGTATGCGCTTATTTTAGATCGACATCCAAATTACAGAATTGAGCATAGTTTAACTGCTGGGGCAGATTACTATATGACAGTTTGTGGATGTGGTGGACATTATGGCGATCATTACGTTAGTAATAAAATATCTGAAACTATGCTCTTAAATCCCAGCACACTGAATGTTCAGAAGCTTATAAATGAGGGATGCTGGTCAATTCCTTGTAACTACTCTTATGGTAGTTATGATAGTAATTTATTAAATAAAGCTCTTTGAGACTTAAGAGTGTCGCCAAACTTTAATTGATGACACAACTAATATAACTGCAAGTATAGGTAAAAGTAATGAAACTGGAATTACACCTAACAGGCGTCCGCCAATAAAAGCACCTAATAGAGATCCTGCAGCCATTATTAAAAGAAAACTTTTTTTCGCTTTGATAATGCTAAAGCTTTTATCTTGACTATATCGAGTAAAACCAACAATCATCGTAGGAAGGCTGACTGCCAACGATAAGCTACCAGCAAGCTTGATATCAACACCAAATAGCAGAACAATGGTCGGTATAAGTAACTCACCTCCTGCAACACCCATGAGTGCTGCAACCACACCAATACCAAAACCAACAATGACACCAGCGATCGCTAAAGACACTCCCATTAATAGTGGCGTATTACTAGAGCTTGATTCATGACCGTATAACAACGCAACGGCAATTAGTAGTAGTAAAATTGCAAGTATGCGATAAAGTGTTTTTGATTTTAGTTTAGTTGCCCATCCGGCACCATACCATGCGCCAGCTAAGCTACCAGCGAGTAAAGTAACTATTACATCCCATCGTTCTAGAATGCTTGCAAATGGTACAGCTCCCATCCGGAACGGTAACGATGAAGCTACGACGACTAAGCTAATAGCTTTGTTAAGAATAACCGCTGATAGCGCATCGAATCCAAACAGACCTATTAGAAGTGGCAGCCTAAACTCGGCTCCGCCTAAACCAATAAGACCCCCAAGTGTTCCGACAGCGAATCCGCTAGAGAATATTGTTATTGGCTGTTGTGAGGTCATGCGACCAAATTATACGCGGCTTCTTTGCTTGAGCGATTTTGTTTACGTCACTAGTCAGTGGTTTTGCCTATCGCATCAATCTCTTCTTTGATTTTCATATTATCGAGTTTGCTAAACGGCAGTGCTGCAAATAGCTTGATACGGTTTTCCAGGTATTTACCGATTTTATTAAATGCCGAGAGCTTTTCTTCATCAGTCCCTTCAACAGCAGCAGGATCTTCCACACCCCAATGTGCAGTCATTGGCTGACCTGGCCAATATGGGCAGACTTCACCTGCTGCGTTATCGCAAACAGTAAATACGAAATCCAAATGCGGTGCACCTTCTACAGCAAACTCATCCCAACTTTTACTTCTTAATCCATCTATAGATAAACCGTGATTCTTTAAGTTTTGGATGGCGAATGGGTTTACCTTACCGTTTGGAAAACTACCAGCACTGTAGGCTTTGAATTTCCCTTTTCCCCAATGCTCCATCAACCGCTCAGCCATGATGCTGCGAGCCGAGTTGCCAGTACATAAAAACAGAACGTTATACACTTTGTCAGACATTCTTTACTCCCGAATTTAATTTGATTTTTTGACTGGATTGGTTTCGTACCAACCCTTACTACGATTCACTATAGATACAACTGATAACATCACCGGCACTTCAATCAACACACCTACTACCGTGGCGAGAGCGGCCCCTGAATGAAATCCAAACAAGGCAATTGCTGTCGCTACAGCCAGCTCAAAAAAGTTAGACGCACCAATTAAAGCAGAAGGACCAGCTACACAATGCGCGACCTTGAGCTTCTTATTCAGCCAGTAAGCCAGCATCGAGTTAAAATACACTTGAATGGTGATGGGCACAGCCAACAACGCAATGATTAGTGGTTGTGCAAGTATCTGTGTTCCTTGGAAGCCAAATAGCAGAACTAAAGTGGCTAACAATGCAGACAGCGAAATTGGATGGATACGCTTGAGTAAGGCATTGAGTGCACTCTGGCCTTTAGAAAGTACAAGCTTACGCAGTATCTGGCTAATGACTACCGGTACGACTATAAATAGTAGCACTGAGATAAATAGCGTGTTCCAAGGTACTGTAATGCTGGATAAGCCAAGTAGTAAAGCGACCAATGGCGCAAAGGCAAATAACATAATGGCATCATTGATGGCCACTTGGGACAGCGTGAATTTAGGCTCACCGCCGCATAAGCCACTCCATACGAATACCATTGCAGTACACGGAGCAGCGGCAAGTAAAATCAACCCAGCGATGTAGCTATCGATTTGCTCTACTGGTAGTAATCCTGCAAATAAATGACGTATGAATAACCAAGCTAGTAAAGCCATGGAAAATGGCTTTACTACCCAGTTAATAAACAACGTGACGCCAATGCCTCGGCTATGAGTAAGAACCTCTCTCATGGCGCTGAAATCAATCTTAAGCAGCATGGGAATGATCATCAGCCATATCAATATTGCGACTGGCAAGTTCACCTCAGCAACCTTTAAGCTACCGACCGCCTGAAAGAAGTTAGGGAACACTTTGCCTAATGCGACTCCAACCACAATACAACCAAGTACCCACCAGGTGAGATTGCGTTCAAAGCTGCCTATTTGTGGGCTATCAGATTCTGATGTTGGGGATACGGCAATGTCTTGTATGCTCATAATTACTTCCTAGACATGAACTGCACTTTTTGAATTGCAGGGGCACAGCACGCATCATTAGATTCAACAGCTTCTTGCGTATTGAATGTCGGTGCGGTATCCAATGTGCGATACGTTTCCCATGCAATGCCTGATGGGTCTTGTACCCAGTGTTTATCTGACTTGGCATAGCAGCAGGTTGTGCCTTCTTGAGTGAGTAGGCTTAATTCTGCTTTCTCCAGGCGTTCCTTGATTTCTGATAGCTCAGTATCACTTTCAACTTGAATACCAATGTGATCTAGTCCGGGTGTTGCACCTCGTTTGCTGATCGCAAAGTTGACTAACGGATCATCCAGCATCCATTTGGCATAGTCAGGTTTTGATACAGTAGGTGTCGTACCAAACAGGCTGTTATAGAAGCCTATGCTTTTATTGATGTCGTCTACTGAGACGTGTAAATGCATTCTTTTCATGTTGAATTCCTTTATTTCGGATTACAGGTTGTACCAGGTGCACATTCTTCGGCACCGGCACAGCAGTTTTCTGTGAGATAAGCGAGCAAACCATCCATCACTTCGTAGTTGGCTGAGTAATAGATGAAGCGGCTCACTTGTCGAGAATGGATAAGCCCGGCATGGCTTAGTTCTTTAAGATGAAATGACAACGTACTGCCAGGGATGGAAAGAGTTTCGCCAATATTCCCGGCTGGCAAACCATCGGGTCCAGCTTGAACTAATAGTCTAAAAATCTCTAAACGAGCTTCTTGTGCGATAGATGAAAGTTGTAATACTGCAGTTTTAATGTCCATATATCTATATTTCCATAAATATGGAAATAAATCAAATATTTTAAACTATGAATTTGAATAATATGCTTAGGGAGTTCGTTAGTGCGTTTCGCTACCGCGCCCAGTGAAAGTCTTTGCAGTATAATGTTATGGAGATTATGACTTGGTGCTAATAAGAGCCAATAGTTACTTGTTATGCCTTCTGAGAAACTCCCTTGCGCTGACAAATCTTCCGTTTGAAGCTCGACCGTAAATTTTGCCATTCCGAATAAAGAAATTCGGTAAACCTAAAGCTTTTTGCCGAGCGACTGCTTCATTCACAGCTTGTTTTATCAATGGTTCGAGAGATAGAGTTCTTTTCGAATCATCTTGCACATAAATAACACTAGTTTTCATTATTTCTATAAGACCCTAAGTTTCTGAAACCTTAGATAATGAAATGAAGGCCATCCTATACTACACCACCATAACTTATAGCACTGAGTACACGCTTCACTTGCAAAAGTCCCTCATCTGACTTAGCCAGAGATATAGGTGTTGCGCCTAATGCAATATTCTTACGATTTAGCCATGTATCAGCTTTGGTTTTTGAACCGAAGGTTTCGATAGCCGTTGCTTGAATCTCGTTAAGGCGAAGTTGTAAAGGTGATTTAATTTTCATGAGCAACCTCATAAAAAGTCATAAACCCTACACGGCATTTATCGACTCTGAAGACCGGTTGCGGGACGCAGAGCTTATGACTTATAACAAACTATACAGAAAAAATTACTTTGATATCTTCAATATTTTCTTCAGTAACACTTATGTCGCTGGAGTAATATTTATTTCCATTGCATAGTTCATAGATATCAATTTTCATTTTGTAATCCTCTTCGCTAGCTACTCCAGTACTAACCTGAGCAACCTGATCCATTTTCCATGACTCTGTAGAGTTTATATGCGGTGGCGACACTACATATAAACCTTTAATAGCCACATTCTGGTTAGCACGTAGTTCGTTCAGCTGTAATGGATTGGATAATATATACGAGGTTCGAATACTGATTTCATCTTCAGTAATTTGGCAGTCAGCAACGAACCACGGTGCATTTATCATCAATTCCGCATATGCCCACGCACTCTCATCAGGGTTAGAAATTGGCAAGGAAATTCTGGCATGATCAAAAGTTTGGAACATATGCTCGCTTTTCGATATCAATCACAAAATGAACACTATAGATTGTAGTCCTATAGTGCTAGTTTTGGCTAGATGGAGGTTTCAAATTAGGTAACCTTTATGAACTCCAAAGAGGCTTTCGCTAGCGCATTTAAACAGATACGAATTTCAAGAAGACTGACTCAAGAGGACTTTTCGGACGTTTCAAGCCGGACTTATGTGAGTAGCTTAGAAAGAGCGATTAAAGGGCCGACATTAGAGAAGATAAATTCATTGGCACTAACAATGGAGGTTCACCCTTTAACATTATTAACACTTACTTATTTGATTGAAGGTAAAGTTTCTTTGCCAGATCAAATATTTAAATTAGTGACTAAAGAATTAAAAGAACTCAATTTATCTTTAACTGCATCAGCTTAAATAGACATAAATCAACTCCGTTTTCTCACAAAAGACCGTATCAAATTAGCTCTCAATTGAAAAAGATCATTCATTCGCATTCTATATGCCAAGAGCTCGTCAAAAGTGACTTCTAGTTCATTAGAGCGTTTTTTTACCGTGTCATAATGCCCTTTTTCATCTCTTATACTATTGCACCATTTGGGTAATCTTTTTGAGGTCATGGTTCCAATGAGCAATTCCACTCCATCATTAGTCTTTTTAAGGATTATGGATGGACTCAACTCATGAATTTTAGCCCTGAAATGATTTTTCAAATTTATTTGACTATCAATGACATTACTATTCATTTCAACTTCGTACAACGCCCATATCCAGGTTTGCAAATGTACCAATAAAAGCTGATCTATTATTTCAGTCAGAATTCCTTGGCAAATTGGAATATTTATGTATCTAAAATCCGGTTCTACTTCACTTTCAAACATAAATCCTGGGGTATATTGTTTCAAAATTTGATGAGTACCAATTTCAATGTAGCCTATCCACTTTGTTACAATTCCAGCCTCAATGAGGTTATCAAGTGACCCAATGTCATAAAAAGAATAATTTATTTCTTTCGAATTGCACTTCCCGTAATACGTAATTGACTCTGGGATCAAGCTATCTTCAACATTTAGGAGCATTTGCAGGAGATTTAAGGTAACGATTCTAGGGCATGGAACCCTGTCAAATCTGGACATATCGTATGGTGGGTGGACATATTCATGTCCATAGCACCATCTAATTCGAGTTTTTTCAATACTTTCAAAAGAGTTTTTATATAATTTCAAACATTTGGAATGTTTTTTTAGTAAAGATTTGGGCAAATCATTCAGGATTGTTTTCCAGATCGGCATCTCACTCTCTATACAGGTGATTTGCCGGGAATGCATGAAATGTCCAATACCCTTGGACCCCATTTTTACTAATAAATCTGCAATTTCCTCAGAACAAGGATATTTCAGTGGCTTTTCAAAACTCATTGCTTTGTTTTGATGCACTGTTTTGAATACACGATTTAAACTATTTTTAGCTTTAACTTGGAGTAACAGATTGGATTCATTATTTTTACCGAACAAAATTGAATCATTTTGAAGTTTTTTTTCTGTATAAATTAACGCAGAGCAAAATTTTTTTGCTTGAGTATTAATCAATTCGTTGTCGATTAATGACCATCGAGATGTTTTTGCTGATTCCCAAATAGCAGAGTTCAGGAACCACGTATCAAATATGGGTTTTAAAAGTTTAATATCATTTCTAAAGCCCTTTATTGATTTCTCTTTATTGGTGATGTTGACTAAGTTGTCGCCATGAATGAAGCATTTATCTACCCAATGAATTTGGTGTAATTCTGAGTGATATCCCGCTGCCATACAAGTTGGACAATATGAAAACATATTGTTACCCCACAGAGAATACCTAGTCTGCTTGTACAACTTGGGTAGATCATTAATAAGATTTAAGGAAAGTTTTGATACTATAGAGATCGGTTCTTCAAACAGCTTTGCTAGTTTGGCAAAATCGAAATCAGGATTATCGAAAGTATTATCTGAGTCAATATAGCTACCATTACCATTGAATTCGCTTATAAGGTTGTAAAACTCTTTAGGTTTAACCTTATTCAAATAACAGTATTTTGCTCCAATTGAACCAATCGACTCGTATATTCTTAACGTACCCGGTCGCCAAGATGTCTGATCATATTCAGCGAGTAAAGCCATTGTTTACTTACCTGAACGATTCATTTCAAGGATTTTTCGTATTTTTAGTGACTCTCTAAAGCCGGATGCTTTTACTGCATCCATGACAATGGATTGTTGGATGTCCAGAAATTCCCCATCGCTGTCGACCAGAGTGTTGAGAGTACCAATTAAAGCCGCTGTGAAATAATGCATTGGTACCACTACACTTCCACTCACACCTGATGCAATCCAAAGTGTTTCAAATGCGGACCACATAGCAGGACCTAGGGCATTTAGTTTGAATCCACTATTTATAGCTTGCGGGATAAAGTTTTCTGCGAAAAGAATATTATTTTCAATGGGGTAAATAGTATTATGAAATTCTATTAGGGCTGAAATCAAATCCTCTTGTGCGCTTATTCCAGTAAACTCCAATTCGCGCGCCATGAATCGACCAACTATTTGCTCTTTGCCTGTCTCTATAAAGTTTGTTTTTACCTCTTCCAATTCTGGTTGTCCGACAAGCAAACAAAATAATCTACAACCGTTAATGTCTAATTCATTACTAATGTTTAAAAGCCATTTGTAATGCTCATTTTTAAGAAATTGAGCTTCATCGAAAAAAATAACTGCAGCATTAATGGTGGCTCTCTTTGCTCTAGTCACCAACCATTCATTTAATGCGTCACGCTTATCTCCCGCTGAACCTACCATATAATGCCTATGCCTTACACAGTGCAAAATATGCTGGAAAAACGCTTTCTCAGATGCAATGTTTTGATTTCTAACTGGCACTTCTATTAGTGGAAAATTTCCAATTAACTCTACTAACATCTTTAAAGCCCATCTTGTAGCAGAAGTTTTACCCAGCCGAGGTTGCCCGTACACCAATCCACCATGAGAGCCAGTCGTTAGCCAATTGCTTATAACTTTTAAATAATTTGCGCAGATAGGTGTTTTAATCAGAAATGCACGGCCAGCCATCATCCGGGTCGATATTTTTGTACGCTCAACACTTTGAAGATATGGCATATACCCTCCCCTTATCTATATGCTGTGCCTAGACTTTTGATAAATTCATCCAATACATTTACTTTTCTATCAACGGCATTTGTATTTGATTGACTTGCTTCGTTTGGTGCATCTTCAACCTGCTTTTCCATAACCTCAGAGACAGCGTTATCTTCCATATCCAAAAGTTTTGCTAGCTTTTGATTTTCTTTATCTTGCTCTTTTTGTAATTGAGCTAGCAATCGCTGTTTTTTTGAATTTTCTTGTACTTCCCGTTCTATATGTTTCCTGAAAGCAAGTGGTATATCGGCAGCTTGACTTATAAAGCTGTTATTTGTCATATAACGTCTTATGATGGTTCTTGTGTTTATAGAATGAGGCGTGTCCCGCCACCTTTTTTCAACTTGTAATACACCTAACGAAGAACCATCTCTTAATAAAACCGCCTCAATGAATCTGATATCCTCCTCAGCCATCACTAAAACTTTTTCACCGATAAGACCAGGTATAAGGTGCAATCCAGGGCCATCATACCTAGCATTCTTCCAACGCAGGATCGGCTTATCTCGCTCCTTACCAATAATAGCTTCATCAAAGATTGAATACTTCATACAGGTGGCACGTTTGTTCTCAGGTATGTGTCTAAAAATGTCTGTTTGTCTAGTCACTGCACGTTTGAGTACTTCATTGCGACTTATAGTAGTTCCAGGAGAAATTCCTGTGTTGTAGCGAACGATAAGTAAATCAATTAAATCCAATAAGGTGTCTAACCCTAAAAGGAATCGATCTTCTTCTTTAGTTGATTTTCTTTTATCCGCAGGATTCGAACCAGTTGTTCCGTCTAAACAATGTATCCCCGCCTCTTCAAGCAAATCAAATAATAATTCAATTCTAGGGCGGACATTAGGTGACGCTTTGGGACCAAAGACTGGCACAGCGTTTATAGTACGTTCTAGCATTGTGAAAAATATATTGCTTAAATGACTTTTTGCATTATCTAGCCATAATTCGTCATAGCACATATATGCAAGTTCGGGAATTAATGCATTTGGAAGGCATTCTTCAGGTTTGTATGCGATTGTTGATACAGTTAAATCTCTAGGTTTCCAAGGTACAAGGCTGCTTTGAACAGCCCTGGTAACATCTGAAGCATTATAATTACGCCCTAAAGCAATACTGTATCCAATTACGGCTGTACTTTTAACTTCTAGTAGTGAAATTAGCCACAAACGGCTAATTTTCATTCTAATAACACCTTCTCCGTTTAAACCAGGTACTTCTATTATCCAATTAACATCTAGGAAGTGCCCATCGACTTCAACTCTCTCAAAGCAACGGCTAGGGGGAGCTTTAAAATCTTGAAAATAATTATTTTCTAAAATACTCGAAGCAACTTGGTCTGCAATACTTTTTTCTCTAAGCCTTTTTCCCCATCTAATAAGTGAGAATTTTCCATTTGAATCACTGCAAAAAGGATAATATGGCGGCCGGATTTCCAACAAATTGCAGCGATTTAAGAACTCTTCATGTATCAGATGCCAAGTAAGTCGTTGATTTGCGCGTTTTGAATCAGGCAACAGTCCTTTGAGGATCACATCCTTCATTACAATTTCTAAAGCCGGATATTTAACAAACAGTGCTTGAAGAGATCCTGATGTTGCTACGCCAGCGTTTAACTTGTCTATGTTATTACTTCTGTCTACTCCGATTTGCTTGCCTTTAATTAAGGCTGCATAGCCAATAGAGTTGCCATTTTCGGTGGGAGTGGTGCAACGTTTTAGGAGGTAATGAAGGTTTTGTCTTGAAATTCCCGTTGCATCTTTAATATCTTTTAACGGATTACCATTTCGATATAAGTCTATTGCCCTTTTTTTATTCTCATAGTCTTGTCGAACATCCTCGTTCATGCCCAAAACTTCAGGCGACGTCCATGTATCAATAGTTTCCAGGCCGGGATAGTCACGTTTCTTTGTTTTAGGATAACTCATGATGGACTGACAGCTCAGTGATCATACTAAAAGGTGAAAGTCGTATGTCTGAAAATATTTTCTTCCGTATGATCAGACTTGCAATGCAAGCATTAATGTCTTCAGAATCGAAAAATGGAAATCTTTGTACCAGTTTATAAAAAGTAATTTTTCTGAAATTCTCTAGTTCTGACAGGATTTGATTTTCCATGGAGTAATCTATTGTCAGACCAGCCACACTGGAAAATCTTAAAAGATGCTTTAGATTTGCTAATTCAATAGAGTTGCTCTTGAGTGAATCTTTAGACCAATTTTGGTATTGATATCCGTACAACCGACACCACCCATCCCAATCTAACTCACCATCACCATCTTTAGTTTGCAATGTATGTATAGTAATTAGCCCATCTATATCCTGAGAGACGGCTCTAGGAGAGGCTTTTGTAGCGTGACCATTTTTAAAATTGATCGGGAAAGATAAAACCTTCTCATTAAACTTTTTGATGGACTGATTTGTTTCTAACAATACCCATAGGTCGTACATGTTGTGTGAGTACAAATGCACTCTTCTGTTGAGTTTGGAAGAAAATGGGGCGTACAAATGAGCACAATAATTACCCCGCTCAAATGACTGAGGTGTTAACAGTTCATCAATGCTGATTACATCTTCATGCATAGCTAATGAATTATTAAGTCGTGATAATTATATTGAACCTATTATTTGTGAAATGCAAACATGTCAGTACTTT
>LNFM01005693.1_pt1 | contig 28812 bp, 18 predicted proteins | sample 596031 | NCBI WGS metagenome assembly LNFM01 (sample SAMN04254537, study PRJNA301005) | activated carbon metagenome | isolation source: dual media filters at the Ann Arbor, Michigan drinking water treatment plant | place: USA: Ann Arbor
TCGCGAAGTGGAACGCGGCTTCGCCCGAGGCGGTCGAGCTGCCGTTCAAGCCGGCGCGGGTGATTCTGCAGGATTTTACGGGAGTTCCTGTCGCGGTGGACATCGCGGCGATGCGCGCGGCGGTGGCGCGCGTGGGCGGTGATCCCAAGAAGATCAACCCGCTGGTGCCCGTGGACCTGGTGATCGATCACTCGGTGCAGGTCGACGAGTTCGGCAAGCCCGACGCCCTCAGGCTCAACGCGCTGCTCGAGTTCAAGCGCAACAAAGAGCGCTACGAGTTCTTGAAGTGGGCGCAGAAGAGCGTAAACAATTTCCGCGCTGTTCCTCCGGCGACGGGCATCGTGCACCAGGTCAACCTCGAGTACCTGGCGCAGGGCGTGATGGAGGGCAAAGACGACAAGGGCGCGGTGCTCTACCCCGACACGCTCGTCGGCACCGACTCGCACACGACCATGATCAACGGCCTGGGCGTGCTCGGCTGGGGCGTCGGCGGCATCGAAGCCGAAGCCGCGATGCTCGGCCAGCCGATGTTCATGCTCACGCCGCAGGTGGTGGGCATGAAGCTCACGGGCAAGCTGAAGGAGGGCGTCACGGCGACGGACCTCGTGCTCACCGTGACGCAGGCGCTTCGCAAGAAGGGCGTGGTCGACAAGTTCGTCGAGTTCTATGGCCCTGCGCTCGCGGCGCTGTCGCTCGAAGATCGAGCCACCATCGCGAACATGGCGCCCGAGTACGGCGCGACGATGGGCTTCTTTCCGGTCGACGGCGTGACGGTGGAGTTCTTGCGGCGCACCGGTCGCGCGAAGGCGGCGGCGCGAGTGGAGGCGTACACGAAGGCGCAGGGGCTGTGGTGCGACGCGAGCGCGCCCGAGCCCGTGTTCACGGACACGATCGAGCTGGACCTCTCGACGGTCGAGCCCTCGCTCGCGGGCCCCAAGCGCCCGCAGGACCGCGTGGCGCTCTCGAAGATGAAGTCCGCGTGGAACGCTGGGCTCACCGCGCCCGTGAAAGACCGCGGATTCGGGCTGACCGAGGCGGAGCTCGGCGCCAAGGGGACGGTGCTTCACGAAGACGGGACGAAGAGCGAGATCGGCCACGGCGCGGTGGTGATCGCGGCGATCACGTCGTGCACCAACACGTCCAACCCGTCGGTGCTCGTGGCGGCGGGCCTGGTCGCGAAGAAGGCCGCGGCCAAGGGCCTCACAGTCAAGCCGTGGGTGAAGACCTCGCTCGCGCCTGGCTCGAAGGTCGTGACCGAGTATCTGCGCGAGAGCGGGCTCTTGAGCGAGCTCGAGAAGCTCAAGTTTCACGTGGTGGGCTACGGCTGCACGACGTGCATCGGCAACTCGGGTCCATTGCCCGAGCCGGTCGCCAAGGCGATCACGGACGGGAAGCTCGTGGCGAGCTCGGTGCTCTCGGGCAACCGCAACTTCGAGGGCCGCGTGAATCCGCACGTGAAGGCGAACTACCTGGCTTCTCCGCCGTTGGTGGTGGCCTACGCGATCGCGGGGACGACGGACATCGACCTGACCCACGACCCCATCGGCAAGGGCGCGGACGGCAAGGACGTGTTCTTGAAGGACCTCTGGCCGACGCAAGAAGAGGTGGCCTCGGTGGTCGAGAAGTCCATCACGCCGGCGATGTTCGAGCGCGCCTACGCCGACGTCTTCAACGGCTCGGACGAGTGGAACGCGATCGAGTCCACGGTGGGCGACCTCTACAAGTTCGATGATTCTAGCACCTATATTCAAGAGCCGCCGTTCTTCATCGGTTTGCAGAAGAGCCCTGGTGAAATCCAGGCGATCAAGGGCGCGCGGGTGCTCGCGCTCTTGGGCGACTCGGTGACGACCGATCACATCTCGCCGGCGGGAGACATCGCGAAGGGCTCTGCCGCGGCGAAGTTTCTCGAAGAGCGCGGCGTGACGAAGGCGGACTTCAACTCGTACGGCGCGCGTCGCGGCAACGACCGGATCATGGTGCGCGGGACGTTCGCGAACATCCGCTTGAAGAACCTGTTGCTCGACGGCGTCGAGGGCGGCTTCAGCGTTCACCTCCCGAGCGGGACGCAGGGATCGATCTTCGACGTGGCCGAGAAGTACAAGGCGGACGGGACTGCCCTGGTGGTGATCGCGGGCAAGGAGTACGGCACGGGTTCGTCTCGCGACTGGGCGGCGAAGGGGACGCTGCTGCTCGGCGTCAAGGCGGTGATCGCCGAGAGCTTCGAGCGCATCCACCGCGCCAACCTCGTGGGCATGGGCGTGCTGCCGCTCGTGTTCGCGGACGGAAAGAACGCCGAGTCGCTCGGGCTCGACGGCAAAGAGACGTACGACATTCCTGTGGCCGAGGGCGTTCAGCCGCGGCAGCGCATCGCGGTGACGGCGACGAAGGCGGACGGGACGAAGGTGACGTTCGACGCGGTCGCGCGGCTCGATACGCCGGTGGACGTCGTCTACTACAAGAACGGTGGGATCCTTCACACCGTGCTCCGCAACCTGATGGCCTGAGCGCGTCGTAACGCGCTCGCAGGGGGGGCGAGCGCATGGGGGCGAGCGCATGGGGGCGAGCGCATGGGGCGAGCGCATGGGGGCGAGCGCATGCAACAAGTGCATGCGCTCTGGCCCACGACGCCCCGCCGAGCACGGCGCCCATGCGCATGCACTTGTTGCATGCGCCCGTCACGCCCGGGGTCGTTCGCTGCGGACGCGCTCGCAGGGGGATGTCGCTTACTCAGCCGGGGTGGCGCGGTGCGTCACGATCGCGTTGCGCTGGCACTGGCGAAGGGGTGCAGATCTTTCTCGATTAGGTGCCCGTGCTTGCCACGTACACTCGCCGGCTCGAATGAGGGTCGGAGTCGCGAAAGAACGGGCAGAGCAAGAGCGTCGCGTCGCAGCGACGCCCGAGTCGATCAAGAAGCTCGTCGGCCTCGGGTTCGAGGTCGCCATCGAGCAGGGCGCTGGAGTCAACGCCGGCATCGCCGACGACGCCTACGAGCGCGAAGGGGCGAAGATCATCGCGGATCAGCGAGCGCTCTACGAGTCGAGCGACGTGCTGGTGAAGGTGCGACCGCCCAGCGTCGAAGAGGCTGAGCTGCTGCGCGAAGGCTGTCTGCTCGTGTCGCTGCTGCAGCCCGAGCGAAATCCGGCGATCGTCCCCGCGGTGGTGGCGCGCAAGGCGAGCGCGTTGGCGCTCGAGCGCATCCCGCGCGTCACGCGCGCGCAGAAGATGGACGTGTTGAGCTCGATGGGAAACCTCGCGGGCTATCGCGCGATCCTCGAGGCCGCCGCGGTCTATCAGGGCCTCTTCGGAAAGGCGGTCACCGCCGCAGGGAGCGCCCCGCCCGCGAAGGTCTTGATTATTGGTGCGGGCGTAGCAGGGCTCGCGGCCATCGGCGCAGCGAGGGCGCTCGGCGCGGAGGTGCGCGCGTTCGACACGCGCGCCGCGGCGAGAGAGCAGGTCGAGAGCATGGGCGCGACCTTCCTCGAGGTGACCATCCAAGAGAGCGGCGATGGTGGTGGCGGATACGCGAAGGTGATGAGCCCAGAGTTCATCGCCGCGGAGATGGAGCTGTTCAGACAGCAGGCGCGCGAGGTGAACGTGATCGTCACGACCGCGCTCGTGCCGGGCACCAAAGCGCCGATCCTCTTGCCTCGCGACGTGGTCGACTGTCTCGTCCCTGGGAGCATCATCGTCGACCTCGCCGCGGAGCAGGGCGGCAACTGCGAGCTCACGGTCCCCGGGCAAATCGCTGACTACAACGGCGTGAAGATCATCGGCTTCACGGACATGACCTCGCGGATGGCCTCCGTCGCGAGCCGCTTCTTCGCCAACAACATCGTCCATCTGCTCACGGACATGGGCGGCGGGGACAAGTTCAAGGTGGACCTCGAAGACGAGGTCATTCGACCGGCGCTCGTCGTGCACAACGGCGAAGAGCTGCCGCCTCCGCCGCGCAAAGAGCCCTCTCCCGCGGCGCCCAAGGCGAGCAAGCCCGCGCAGACAACGGCGCCGGCCGCTTCGAGCGCGACGATCAAGAGCATCCCGCCGCCGCCTGCGGACGCCAAGCCCAAGCAGCACGACGTGACGTCGCCGACGCGACGCGCGTGGGTGAACAACTTGTTCGGGATGGTGGTGGTCGGGCTGCTGTTCGTGCTCGGGCGCTTCGCTCCGCAGGACTTTTTGCAGCACTTTACGGTGTTTGTTCTCGCGTGCTTCGTGGGTTGGCAGGTCATCTGGAGCGTGAGCCCCTCGCTGCACACGCCGCTCATGAGCGTGACCAACGCCATCTCGGGGATCATCGTCGTCGGAGGCATGCTGCAGGTCGGCGGCGACTTCGGGGTGGCGACGATCCTCGGCGCGGCGGCGGTGCTCGTCGCGACGGTCAACATCGCGGGAGGGTTCTTGGTGACCCAACGGATGCTCAAGATGTTTCAGAGGGACGGAGGCTCGCGATGACGCCAGGGATGAGCATCGTCGCGTACCTGATCGCGGGCGTCCTCTTCATCCGCTCGCTCGGCGGGCTTTCGAAGCAAGAGACCGCGAAGACAGGAAACCTCTTCGGCGTGTTGGGCATGGTGATCGCCATCGTCGTGACGGCGATCACGTGGCTGCAGCACGGCGCGGGAGCGACCGCGATGGCCCTGCTCGGCGGGGCGATCGGCATCGGCGCGATCGTCGGCGGATCGATGGCGAGGCGCGTCGAGATGACCGGCATGCCCGAGCTCGTGGCGATCCTCCACTCGTTTGTGGGGCTCGCGGCGGTGCTCGTGGGAGTGAGCTCGTACCTCGGACCCGAGTCGCACGCAGCGAGCACGACCGTGGTGGGCGCGGCGCAAGCGGCGCACGGCGCGGCGGCGCGGATCGTTCACCGGATCGAGCTGTGGATCGGGATCGCCATCGGCGCGCTGACCTTCACCGGCAGCGTGATCGCGTGGGCGAAGCTGAAGGGATCGATCTCGGGCAAGCCGCTGCTCTTGCCCGGGCGGCATTTTCTCAACCTGGTGATCGTGTTGGCGATCGTGGCGATGGCTTTTCCCTTCGTGGGCGCCGCGGGCTCGTCGGGGCTCGTGTGGATGCTGGTGATGACCGCGCTCGCGGGCGTGCTGGGCGTGCACCTCGTCATGGCGATCGGCGGCGCGGACATGCCCGTGGTCGTCTCGCTGCTCAACAGCTACTCGGGCTGGGCCGCGGCGTCCGCGGGCTTCGTGCTCAACAACGACCTCTTGATCGTGACGGGGGCCCTCGTCGGAGCGAGCGGGACCATCCTCTCGATCATCATGTGCCGCGCGATGAACCGCTCGATCCTCAACGTCGTGTTCGGCGGCTTCGGCACAGGAGAGTCCAAGACCAGCGTCGCGCCGGTCGAAGGCGAGGTGCGCGAAATCAAGGCCGACGAGCTCGGCGAGCGGCTCGCCAACGCCAAGAGCGTGATCGTCGTTCCGGGCTACGGGATGGCCGTGGCGCGCGCGCAAAACTCCGTCAACGAGCTGTGCCGAACGCTGCGGGACAAGGGCGTGAAGGTGCGCTTCGCCATTCACCCAGTGGCGGGACGCCTGCCGGGGCACATGAACGTGCTGCTCGCGGAGGCGGGCGTTCCGTACGACATCGTGCTCGAGATGGAAGAGATCAACCACGATTTTCCGCAGACGGACGTCGTGCTCGTGATCGGCGCCAACGACATCGTCAACCCCGCCGCGCTCGATGATCCTGGCAGCCCGATCTATGGCATGCCGGTGCTCGAAGTGTGGAAGAGCGCCATGGTGGTCGTGAGCAAACGCGGGATGGCCGCGGGATACGCAGGCATCGAGAACCCGCTGTTCTTTCACGAGAACTGCAGGATGCTCTTCGGCGACGCCAAGAAGAGCGTCGACGCGCTGGTCACCGCGGTCAAGGCGAAGGGCTGAGCGAGACGCGAGCGCGAGGGAGCAGAGACTCCCGCGCCGTTGCTCCCGCGCCGCTGGCGCTTCGCTACTTGCGCGCGGCCGCCGGGGCGGTCTGCGCCTCTCCCCACGCGGCGCTGACGCGAGCCTCTTGCGCGGCTCTCCACCACGCGCCGGTGGGGACGCGGTCGCCGGGGATCACGCTCTCGCCCAATCGCGGCAGGGCCAACGCGATTTGCTCGCGTTTGGCGGCGACGAGCAGCTCTTCGACGGGCTGGTCCCACGCGTGCAGCGCGAGGTCGAAGGTGCCCCAGTGCACCGGGAGCAGCAGCTTGCCCTTCAAGAGCGTCTGCGCTTTGACTGCATTTTGCGGGCCAAGATGAATACTGGCCCATGATTCATCGAACGCCCCGACCTCGAGCATGGTCAGGTCGAAGGGCCCTGCTCGCTCGCCGATCTCCGTGAAGCAGTCGGCGTCCATCCCGCCGTCGCCGCCGAAGAAGACCCGCTGACCGCCGGCCTCGATCGACCAGGAGGCCCAGAGGGTCTTGTTGCGATCGTCGATCGAACGCCCTGAAAAATGCCTCGCAGGCATCGCGCGCACGGTGAGTCCCGGGGCGGCCTTGTGCTCTTGCCACCAGTCGAGCTGCGTGACTCGTGATGGGTCGACGCCCCAGCGCTCGAGCCGCGCGCCGACGCCGAGCGTCGTGACGAAGCGGGCTCCTCGGCGAGCGAGGGACATGATCGCCTCGCCGTCGAGGTGGTCGTAGTGATCGTGAGAGACCAGCACGAAATCCGGCATCGGCACCGCGTCGATCGCGATGGGAACGGGCTGAAACCGCTTGGGTCCCACGAGGTCCGTCGGCGACGCTCGCTCGCTCCACACCGGGTCGAGCAGCACGCGATGGCCTGCCACTTCGACGAGCGACGTCGAGTGGCCGAGCCACGTCACGCGGACGCCATCGTGGACGGGGCCTGTGAGAACAGCGCGGTCGACGGCGACGGATGGAAGCGGTCCCTGGGGCCTGCGGAGGTCACCGTCGAAGAGAAACCGCCGCGTCGTGTCCCAGGACGGACGCACTTCGAGCTTGGTTTCGATGCGGTTCTTGAAGCGCCCGTCCGCCCACGCCGGAGAGCGGCGCATGCGATCGAGCAGCGACGGAGAAAACAAGGACATGGGTGTACGAGGGTGGTGCAGAGCGGGCGCAAACGGAAGCCCTGTACTTCGCAGTCGACGCAGGGGCCCGGTCGAGGCGACGATCCCGCGATGTCCATGCGTCGCGTCGTGTTCGGGCTCGGGAGCAACCTCGGCGGTCGGTTCTCGATGTTGCGCGCGGCGCACGATTTGTTTGCGTACGCGTTCGACGGCAACGTGACGGACGCGCGTGTGCGAATCACCAAGCCGGTTGGGCCTGTGCAGCCGGATTTCGCCAACTGCGCTGTGCTCGTGCGAAGCGACGCGCCCCCCGAGGCGCTCTTGTCGATCGCGCTCAGGCTCGAAGACAAGCTCGGCCGCGAGCGAACGGTCCGCTGGGGTCCGCGTACGATCGACGTGGATGTCCTCTGGATCGAAGGGGAGACGCACGCGAGCGAGTCGCTGGTGGTTCCGCACGCGAGGCTGATGGAGCGTGGGTTTGCGCTGGCTCCGCTGGTCGAGCTTGTGCCCGAGGCGAGAGATCCCAGGGACGATCGGCGCTACCGAGATGTGCTCGCGTCACTCGGCAACGGCGGCGGCAACGGGGGGGAGCTTCGCGCTCGGCGAGGGCTTCGAGACGATCGAAGTGCTGGATCACACCGCGGACGAGGGCTTCGACGTGCGAGCGATCGACCGAGCGGACCTGCTCGCCGGGTGCGCCGAAGCGCTGGGCAACACGATGGTTCACCGAACGAGCGTGCGGCCCCTGCGGGTGTTGCCCGTCGAGGCGAGCGCCCCCGAAGGGGCCGAAGGGTTCGTGGACGATTGCGAGCGAATGCACGCGTGGCTGGCGGAGGTGCTCTTCACGCTGGACGCCCGTCGCTTCGCCGCGCGCAGAGTGTGCGTGACCGAGGACGGCCCGCGTTGGGTGCGGGGAATGATCCTCGGCGAGCCCCTCGACGAAGGCCGTCACGAGGTGGGAACGGCGGTCAAGGCCATCACATACCACGACATGCGCGTCGAGCAGTCGGGCGACGACGGCTGGGAGGCGCGCGTCATCGTGGATGTGTAGCGGTCACTCGCGAAGGTTGCGCTACGCTCTCGGTGTGGCGCTCAACATCGATCAGGACCACGCGCGGTTTCGAGACATCGTGCGCGGAAAGGTCCGCGAGAACCTCCGCAAGTACATCTCGAACGGAGAGCTCATCGCCAGGCAGGGCAAGGACACGGTGTCGATCCCGGTTCCGCAGATCGACACGCCGCGCTTTCGCTTCGGCGACAAGAGCGCGGGCGGCGTCGGTCAGGGCGACGGCGAGTCGGGCGACCCAGTCGGCGGTCAAGAAGGCGAAGGCGAGGGCGAAGGCGGCCGAGGAAAAGCCGGTCAGGGCGAAGGGCAACACGCGCTCGAGGTGGACGTGTCGCTCGACGAGCTGGCGCAGATCCTCGGCGAGACGCTGCAGCTGCCGCGCATCGAGAACCGCGGTCGGCGGCAGATCTTCGCGGCCAAGGACAAGTACACGGGCATCAGCCGCACGGGGCCCGAGTCGCTCAAGCACTTCAAGCGGACGTTTCGCGAGGCGCTCAAGCGTCAGATCGCGGCGGGGCTGTACAAGCCGGACCGACCGATCATCGTTCCGACCCGCGAAGACCGACGGTACAAGAGCTGGCAGGTCGACACGCTGCCCGTCGCCAACGCGGTGATCATCTACATGATGGACGTCTCGGGCTCGATGGGCGACGAGCAAAAAGAGATCGTCCGCATCGAGAGCTTCTGGCTCGATACGTGGCTTCGCAGCCAATACAAGGGCATCGAGAGCGTGTACATCACGCACGACGCCGCGGCGCGCGAGGTCGATCGAGACACGTTCTTTCGCACCCGCGAGTCGGGAGGCACCATGATCTCCAGCGCCTACAAGCTCTGCGCGCAGATCATGAAGGACCGCTATCCGCCGGACGAGTGGAACGTCTACCCGTTTCACTTCTCGGACGGCGACAACTGGAGCGTCGACGACACGACGCTCTGCGTGCAGCTCTTGAAAGAGCGCGTTCTGCCCAGCTCGAACATGTTCTGCTACGGGCAGGTCGAGAGCCCCTACGGCTCGGGGCAGTTCATCAAAGACCTCCGCGAGCACCTCGGCGCCGACGAGCGCGTGGTGACCAGCGAAATCCGCGACAAGGACGCGATCGTCGACTCGATCAAGGCCTTCATGGGAAAGGGCCGGTAACAGCGCCATGGCCATGGGAACGAAGCGCGAGCTGCCGAGCTACCTCGAGCACTGGCAGGTCAACATCGAGGATCACGCTCGAAAGCTGGGGTTGGACATCTTTCCCCAAGTGTTCGAGGTGCTCTCGTTCGACGAGATGAACGAGGTGGCTGCGTTTGGCGGGTTTCCGACGAGGTACCCGCACTGGCGCTGGGGGATGGACTACGAGCGGCTCAAGAAGTCGAGCGAGTGGGGGCTGTCTCGCATCTACGAGATGGTCATCAACAACAACCCGGCCGTGGCGTATCTGCTCGAGGGCAACTCGCTGGTCGATCAGAAGCTCGTGATGGCCCACGTGTGCGGCCACAACGATTTCTTCAAGAACAACTTCGCCTTCAAGCTCACCGACCAGGACCGACGGCCGCCCTCGGCCGCCGAGGACCTCGTCGTCTCGCGCGCGGCCAACCTGCCTTCTCGCAAATGGATCGACGCGTTTGCCAACCACTCGACCCGCATTCGTCGGCACGTCGAGCGGCACGGGATCGAGGCGGTCGAGTCGTTTATCGACGTGTGCCTCTCGCTCGAGAACCTCATCGACCCGCCGGGCAGGCTGCTCGAGGGCCGCCAGCGCCCGCTGGTGAGCGACGAAGAGCCAGAGCCCGTAGAGCTCACACGTTTTCAAGCGGTCGACTACATGCAGCCCTTCGTCAACCCGCGAGAGGCGCTCGAGGCCGAGAAGAAGAAGCTCGAGGCCGAGCGGGACCGGAGCAAGAAGTTTCCCGAGACGCCGCGCAGGGACGTGCTCGCGTTCTTGCTCGAGCACGCGCCGCTCGCGCGCTGGGAGCGGGACATCTTGGAGATCATCCGCGAGGAGGCTTATTACTTCTGGCCTCAAGCGCAGACCAAGATCATGAACGAGGGCTGGGCGAGCTACTGGCACTCGAAGATCATGACGGGCTACGCCGCGACCGGAGACGAGATCGTCGACTACGCCGATCGCAACGCCTCTGTGCTCTCGACCGCCGGCGGCAGGCTCAACCCGTACAAGCTCGGCGTCGAGCTGTTTCGCCACATCGAAGAGCGGTGGAACCGCGGGCAGTTCGGCAAGGACTGGGAAGACTGCAACGACCTCGAAGAGCGCAAGAACTGGGACCTCAAGCTGGACCTGGGCCGACGCAAGATCTTCGAAGTGCGCGCGCTCTACACGGACGTGACGCTGATCGATGAGTTTTTGACGCCGGATTTCGTGATCGAAAACAAGCTCTACACCTTCGGTTGGTCCAACCGTAACGAGCGCTTCGAGATCGACACGCGCGAGTTCAAGTCCGTGAAGGACAAGCTCCTCGCGCAGCTCACCAACTTCGGCAGCCCGTTCATCGCCGTCGAGGACGCCAACTTCGAGAACCGCGGCGAGCTGTTGCTCAAGCACGAGCACCAGGGCGTCGACCTCGACCTCGAGAAGGCCCGTCGCACGCTCGAGAACATCACCCGAGTCTGGCGCCGTCCATGCGCGATCGTCAGCACTGTCGAGACGCGGCCGTCGATCCTGCGCTTCGACGGCAAAGAGCACACGACGCGTCCCCTCAAGTGACGTCCGCTCTGCTGTTTGTTCATCGACATAATGCGCGCTCGGCGCGTTGCGGTCGACGAGCGGCCCTGCGCTGCGGTAAGTCTGTCCCTGATCGTCGCGCGCTCAACGCTCGACACCAAGCGATCAGATGACTTCACGATGACACGACCGCGCATCGCAGTATTGGCGACGGACGAAGCGCTCACGACCGAGCTCGCCTCCGTGTGGAAGAGGCTCGCGCCCGTCGAGCTCGTGCCGTGCGCGAGCGCGCGCGACCTGCTGCACGTCCTCGATCGCGAGCGATTCGACGGGGTGATCGTCCACGCCGAGGCGTCTGCAGAAGACGGCTCGCCTGTCTGGAGCCTGGTCGCCCGCGCGCACCCAGCGCTGCCCGTGGTGCGCTGGGGCGATCGCGAGCCGATCAGCGTCGCGGATGGACGCTCCGCACCGCTGGTCGCGATCGACAGCAACGAGGCGCTCGACCAATTTCTCACGAGCGAAATCGTCAGCGTCGCCCGCGGAAGGCTGAGCGGCGTCTCGCTTCCGAGCGTCTTGCAGGTGTTGCACATGGAGCAGCGGACCTGTCGCCTCCGGGTACGAACGGGGCGCACCATCGGTGAGCTCTTCGTGCGCAGCGGCGCCCTCATCAACGCGTCGCTCAAGAAGCTCGAGGGCCAGGAGGCAGCGCTCGAGATGCTCGCTTGGACCGACGCCGACGTCGTCTTCGATCGCCTGCCGATGACCATCGAGCCTGTGATCGATTCGGCGTTGGACTTCTTGCTCATCGAGGCTGCTCGACTGAAGGACGAGCGCGCGTTCGCGGGCCTCGAGGTCCCGCAAGAGACAGAGACGAGCAGCGGGAGCACCTCGACGTGGCTCGTTCCTGCGGTGCTCCGCGGAGACGCCGACGCGCTCGCAGCGCAGGTGATCGAGCTTCCCGGCGCGGTGGTCTGCGCGGTCGTCGACTTGGAGAACCGCGTGCTCGTCGCGTCGCGGTCGACGACAGAGGCCGTTCCTCGCATGCACAACGCCGTCGCGGACTTGATGAGCGCGGTCAAAGCCCTCGCCGAAGAGCTTCAACTCTCGACGCAGACCGACGACGTGCTGCTCACCGTGGGGACCGCGTACGTGATCGTGCGCCCGCTGCGGGCGGTGCCGTTGTTCGTCGTCGCCGCCAGCTTTCGCAAAGACACCTCCTCGCTCGGCCTGTTGCGGGCGCAGCTGACCCGACTCTCCAATGACTTCGGCGCCGCGTCGAGCGCGCGCTGATCGCGCGTGACGACCGCAGCTTCGCCTCCGTTGGCGACACGCGCTGGGTTGCTCGGGATATCTCCCAGAAGTGAGCTCGTGGCGTGTCTTCTTCCAACCTTCGGCTTCGCACGAACGATAGCGTCGCCTTCGGTTGGCGACACGCGCTGGGTTGCTCGGGATATTTCCTAGAAGTGAGCTCGTGGCGTGTCTTCTTCCAACCTTCGGCGTCGCTCGGGTCACCCGTCGACGACGATCCGCGGGCCGAGCACGCGGAGCACCTCTTCGACGCGGCGGTTGACCGTGTCGGGGCGCCCTGTCTTTCTCGCGGTCCACGCGCGCAGGCGCTCGAAGTCCAGCGACTGGACGATCGCGTCGGGGTCACCGGGCATGTGCGCCGGCGCCCACTGAACCGCGCCCGGCGCCGAGCAGCAGAAATTCGCGTGCAGAAACCAGGCGACCGCGAGCGTTCGCTCGATCACTTCGCGCGGCGGGCCTTCGGAGAAGTGCAGCACGACGGGGAGCGAGCTGCCGAGCTCGCGCGCTCGCGAAGAGAGCTCGTCTGCGGCGACCTGCAGTCGATTGACGATCGCGCGCGCTTCTTCGCTAGCCACAGGGATCTTTCGGTCGATGAGCATGGCCCCGAGCAGCCCGAGCTCGCTCGCCGTCGCGATCGCGGGAGCCTCGACATAGTGTGAGTCTCCCTTGTCGTCGTGAGGAAACCACCGGGGCAGAACGCGAAGCGCGCGCACCCACCGCGAGGCGCACTCGCGGGTGACGAGCGCCTCGGCGAGGGGGACGATCGAGTCGAGCTCGTCCGCGCCGCGCACGTACGCTGCCCATTCATCGGAGTCAGCGCCGAGCGCGCCCGCGAGGCGCGCGCCGACCTCGAGCACCGTCGTCTGCAGCTGCGCGTCCGGCGCCCCGGGCTCGAGCGGGATGGACAAGAGCGCGCGCTGGGGGACGAGCGCGTGGTCGCACACAATTTCAACGGTGACCGCGACGCCCTTGCGGCTCTCGCGCGGCACGGTGCGGAGCGAGCCCTCGGACAACACCCGACGAAGCGCGTCGTAGAGCCCGGCGACGACGCTGCCGACCACGCCGATGGTGGCCTCGCGCGAGGCGGGAATGCTCCACTCGAGCTCCATCGTGGGCGCCGAGCTGATCGCGCGCGCGTGGTGGCTGCCGACCGAGACGCTCACGAGCGTCGCCATCTCGAGGAGCGGGCCGCGGTTGATGACCACCGTTGTCTTGTCGAGCGCCTCGACGCCCTTCGCTCCGAGCGCCGCGACGATCCAGGGCGCAGCCGAGCTGGCCGGCTCGAAGCCTGCGTGCTCGACGAGCTCACCGACGGTGTCGGGTACGACGAGGATCGAGCGCGAGTTGGCGGCGAGCAGCCACGGGAGCGCCGCGTTGCGCGCGACCGCGTCGATCCTCGCCGCGTGGCCCGTGGTGCGGCTGCTGAAATACTCAGCGACCGTGAGCGCCGCTTCGAGCCTGGCGCACGCTGAGAGCTCGTGGATCATCCCTGCGGCGAGCGAGGCCCTGGCCGTGTGCTGCGCGCACACCCCCGCCTGCAGCGCCCTGCGCGAGGCGGGCCCTGCGTGAGGGTCGTCGGCCGCGCGGTTCAACGCGCGCTGGATCTCGGGCAGCGCGCTGCGGATGTCCGCTGGCAGATAGGGCTGCTGCGGCGCAGGCGGATCCGAAGCGAGCGCGAGCGCCGCGACGCGCGCGAGCGTCGCGCGAAAGCGGGCCTCGGAGGGAGCGAGCATCGCGCGAGCGCACAGGTCGGCGAGGGCGCCTGCGCCCGTGTAGGGCTCGCAGAGCCGCGCGAGCTGCTGCTCATCGAGCGGTCGCTGCGCCGATGTGCTGCTGCCGCCGTGCGAGGGGGGCGCGTCGACGCGCAGCAGCGTGATCGAGCCGCCGCGCAGAGGGACGTCGGAGGTCTCGAGCTCCGAGTGTTTTCCCATGGCCTGAGCGAGGGTGGCGGCCGCTCCGTAGCTGGGCGCGCCGAGCAGCACCACCAGCGAGCGCGGCATCGCGCGGTCGACGACGTCCGAGCAGAGCCGCGCGAGCGCGGTCGCGGTCTCTTCGTCCACTCGCTCGAGCGCGGTCGCGTTGATCAACAGGTTTCCCCCGGGCTCGACGTTGAACTCCACCGCGCGGGACAGGTCCGTCCCCACCCACCGAGAGATGTCCGCGCGTCGCAGGGTCGCGACCGCGTCTTGAAGCGCTTCGAAGGCCAGCGTTCGTGTCTCGGGTTTCGGCGCGAGGATGTGCCACGCGCTGCGGTTGGCGACCAGGGACTTTCCCAAGGTCGCGAGCGCCTCACGCGCGCGCGTCGTCCGGGGGCCGACGAGCAGGATGATCTGCGTGCAGGGCTCTGGGCCCGAGGCCACCTTCGCGACGCGAGAGGCGAACGCGTCCATCGGGATCCTCGAAAACGTGTGCGCCGGCGAGAACGGGTCGATGGACGCCTCGAGCGCCGTCTGCACCGCGACGTGCTTGGCGTTGCGAACGCCCTCGCGCGCCTTGTTGAACAAGGCCTCGTCCATCGTCGCGCTCGGCTGTCCCGAGGCCTGCTTGGGCTTGAGCGTCGCGACGGGCGGCGCGGAAGGAGCGATCCCTTGCGTCGAGGCCGAAGCGCTGTCGACCACGGGGGCCCATGGAAGACCCACGAAATCAATCCGCGAGAACAATCCCAGCACTGGACTGCTCACGGCTGCGACGGACGGACCCACTACGACAGGCGCCGTGGTGAAGGCCTCGTCTGCCGCCACGCCCGCGACGACCAGCGGGCTCTCTCGCTCGGGAGCGAACCCGTTGTACAGCGCGAGCGCGAGGGAGACGGCGAAGGCGTCGAGCACGTCTGCAGGGAGCGCTGGCTCTCGCGTGAGCTCGCGCCCCGTGCTGCCCGAGACGCTCGCGCTGGCGATCGCGTGCGCCATCCACTCGCGCATCGCTTGCCCCACGTCTCTCGGCCAGGCGGACTCGTCTCCGCCGAGCCGGCCTGCGCGCGCCACACGCGCGCGCGCCGAGCGCAGCGCCGAGCGCGGGTTGGCTGCGAGGTCGAGCGCGGCGAGCACGAGCATGGCGCCGCCGAGGTCCGTCACGAGGCCCGAGGTGCGCGCGGGTTTGCTCACCATCGTGCCGCGCAGGGACAGCGCCAACAATCGACGAAGGACGCCAGCGTCTGGAGCGTCGATGGGATCGGTGCCGGGGCGCTCGCTTCCGATCATGACGTCGGCGGTCCAGACCGCGGCTGTTCCGCGGCGAGGGTCGAAGCCGCCGAGGAGGCCCTCGATGCGCGCCGCAGAAACGCCAGCGACGCCGCGAACGAGCTCACGCGAGTTGGAGAGGGACTCGTGCGCCTCGGCGCGCGAGCGAAGACCAAACGCGATCGCGCGCAAGAGCCTCGCGAGCGCCTCGTGCCTCGGGTCGACGCCAGTGGCGTGCGGGCCGTAGAGCCCACGCGGCCCCACGAAGAGCTCGTGGCGACCGGGCGCCAGCACAAAGGTGTCGAACAGGCGCGTGGCGGCGAGCGTGGCGCGCTGCGCGTCGAAAGGCGGCGATCCGGCGCCCGCGAGCAACACCGCGAGCGGGGTAGTGTGGCGAGTCGAGACGGTTCCGTCGGGGGCTCCGTGAGAGCCGTGAGAGCCGGGTTCGGTGGCCATACGCCGCAGAGAGGGTACTCGCAGTCCAGCTGCGATGGAGCGACGAACCTGCATCGTCGAGCGACTTCAGAGCGGCCGAGCGCGGAGCCGCGCGAGCCGACGGGCCGCGCGGGCTACGACGGGGGCGTCCTTCGCGATGCCCCTGAGAAACTCGCTCGACACGCCGATCGCGCAAGGAAATCCCAGGAAAAACAGCCCCGGATGGGAGCGGCTCTCCCCCTCGGCGGTCGTCTCGGGCAGCTCTCGCCCGCGGTCCATGGTCGAGAGCCCGGGCGGTGCGAAGGGAATCGCGTAGCGAAAGCCGGTGGCGCACACGACGCGGTCGAATCGCTCGACCGCGCCGTCGACGAACGTCGCGCCCCGCCCGTCGATCGCCGAGAGCGGCCCTCGAACGCGCACGCGCCCGTCGCGCACCATCGCCTCGAAGCCCTGGTCGGTCCCGAGGACCGTCTTGCGATCGCGGCAGAGCCCCGACGCCATCCATCGAGGAACGCGCTCGAGCAACGTCGAGAGCTCGTGCAAATCGTGGCCGAAGAGCTTCTTGGGGACGGTCCTCACGCGAGCGCTCCTCGCGCTCACGGTCACCGAGGCTCCGTCGCGGCACGCGCGCTCGGCGACCTCGACCGCGCTCGTCCCAGCGCCGATCACGAGCACACGTTCGCCAACGTGTGCGCCGCGAAACCGCTGGCTGTGCTCGATCACACATCCGTCCGCGACCCGCGGGGCCCTCGCGCCTTCGAGCTCGGGCCACCGAGGGCTCGACCACATGCCCGTGGCGATCACCACCGCCGCGAGAGACGCTCGCTCGACGCCCGTGTCCGTGACGAGCGCGGCGCGCCACCGTCGCGCCTCGGGCGAGAGCGACTCGAGGCGCGCGCGCTCGACCGCTATCGACTTTTCTCGTGCAAATCGCTGCAGATACGAGAGGTACTCCCCTGCGGTGACGTACTCGCTGCGCGCGTCTTGCTCGCGCGCGGCGCGCTCTTGGGTGAGCTCGGTAAACCACCGTGGCGACGCGAGGACGAGCGTCGAGTCGATCTCTCGATACGCTCCGCCCGCGAGTCCGTCGCGATCGACGATCCGCGCGCTCACTCCTTCGCGCGCGAGCGCTGCGGCCGCCGCGAGCCCCGCGGGGCCAGCGCCCACGACGAGGACCTCGGCGCTCAAGCGAGCTCCGCGAGTGTTTGCGCGAGCAGCGCGCGCGCTGCGTGATCGCTCATCGCGTTGCGACGATAGGTCACAGAGAGCGCGGCCTCGTCCGGCGCGCAGACGGCCGAAAGCGCGGCGCCCATCTTCAAACAGACCGGAGAAAATGGGACGAATCTGCGGAGTTCGAGCCTTCCCTGCGAGCGATCGCTGAGCGAGGCCCAAGGCGACCGCTCGACCCCGAGCGCCGCGACGTGGGTGCTCGCGTTGCCCGTGGTCGTGGGAGTGACCGCGACGCGCTCGAAGAGGGCCCACGGAAGCAGCGCGCCCGGCGCGGCGAGGGCCCGATCGGTCTCGAGTTGACCCATCGCGACCGCGGACCGCAGCGACGCGCGCAGCGCTCTGGCGACGCGGTCGATCGGCGCCGATCCATCGACGAACAAGACGACCGGCGCGATGTAGTTTCCCACGCGATCGAAGAGCCCCTCGCGACGCCGAACGCTCACAGGAACCTCGACCGCCACGCGCCCTTCTCCTCGCTCGCTCGCTCGGTGCACCGCGCGAACCCACGCGGCGATCACCCAGAGCGCCACGCTCGTTCTGGCGTCGATCGAGCGCTGCGTGACCCTCGACCACGCTCGGGCGTCGAGCCGCTCGCTGGTCACCGCGCACGGCCCTGGAGCCACGCACGCGAGCGGGAGCCGTTGGTGCTCGTCGCGCGCGACGCGCTCGTCGCGGCGACGCTTGTCGCTCAGGCGCTCGAGCCACGAGGGGCGCCTCGCGAGCGACGCTCGAGCGATCGCGGTCCTCGACGCGACGCTCCTGGCGTGCGAGGGCGCTGCGAGCGCCGCGACGAACTCTTCGGCGATCATCACGAAGAGCTCTCCGTCCGCGACCGCGTGGTGTGCCCGCAGCACGATCCGATGGACGTCTCCCTCGCTTCGCGCGTGCACGGTCCACGGCGGCTCCGCGAAAGGGTCGATCTCTTCGTTGATCGCTCGGTCGACCGCAGCTTCTGCCTCGGCGAGCGGTCGCACGATCCGCGCGCGGGCGTCGGGCAACGGCTCGTACGAGAGCCCCAGGGCGCGCACGCGAACGACCGAGCCGAGCTCTGGCCAGCGCGCGATCACGGCGCTCACCGCTCGGTCGAGCGCGGCTGGGTCGAGCGCTCCGGCCAGCTCGAGATCGAGGCCGAGGTGCATCGCGACCCGCGCGCGCCGCTGGTACGCGAGAAAGAAGGCGTCGTACGCAGAGAGCCTGGCGATCACTGAAGCGCGGGGGTCGAAGAGAAGCAGGTCGGCAGCTTCGCGAGCAGCGCGGGGTCCTCGTGCGCGAAGAGCGCGTGCGATCGCGTGGTCGTCCCGTGGGCGTTCCCGCGATCGACGGCGCGACGGATGGTCACGAGGTTCTCTCCGACGAGGCACCGCTTGATTCCATGTGCGTCTGGACCGATCGCGCAAACGTCCGAGAAGAGCGGCGCCTTGAGCGCAGCAGCCAGGCTCTGGTCGTGGATCGACGCCCCCGCAAAGGGGACCATGCAGCAGGGCTCGACCTCGCCCTTGTGATTGATGTGCACGAAGTCGCGCACCGCCGGGCACCCTCCGCGGAGCAGATCGCTCACCACGTTGGACAAGATGCTCACGGGCTTTGCGCGATGGATCTCTTCGATGCGTCGCTGCATCCGCTGGAGCTGCTCGGGCGACAGCAGCCAATCAGCGCGCTCTTGTCCTCCCACCATGTCGTAGTGGTGAAGATAGCCCATGTACGCCCCGCGCTCGATCATCGCGTCGACGAAGGCGTCGGACAGAAGCGCCTCGTAGTTCTCAGCGGTCACCGTCGGAGCGAACAGGGCCATGCCTCCGTGCGCGACGTAGCGCTCGATCGCGTTGACGGCGCGCAGATAGGTTCCTGCGCCGCGCCAGCGGTCGTGCAGGGCTGCCGGGCCATCGACGCTCACCGCCAGCTCGACGTTGCCGCGCGCCGCGAGCGCCGAGGCCACTTCGTCGGTCACGAGCAGCCCGTTGGTGAACACCGTGAACAGCACGTCGCTGTGCGTCTCGGCGAGCGACACGAGGTCTCTCCATCGCAAGAGAGGCTCGCCGCCGATCACGCTCACGCGGTAGGCGCCGAGCTCCTTCGCCTCGCCGAGCACGCGCTCCATCGTCTCGAGGGACAGTCGATCGTGTCCGTCCTCGTGGATCTCGTAGAGGTTGTAGCAGTGCTCGCAGCGGAGGTTGCAGCGCACCGTCGGCGAGAGGATCAGCGAGCGAAGGCCCGTGAGCCCGTGGCGCACTCGCGCTGTCTGCCGCGCGCTCTCGCTGGCGATCACCGGGTGCACGAGATACTGCTCGGTCCTCTTTGCCACATCGCGCTCGGAGAGCCCGCGACGCTCGACGTGCCGCAAGAAGTTCAAGAAGAAGTGCGCCGAGTCGCGCCCCCGCCCGTGCTCGAGCTCGAGCCCGGGAATCGCGGCGATCTTCGCGAGCACGACGTCGTTGGGCTGCTTGCGCACGAGGGCCGAGACCTTCATCAACCCCTTGGCGATGGCCTTGCTCACGGTCGCTGCGGTCCACGTCGAGAGCCTGTTCATGCGCGAGGAGTGTATCACCGTCACCGCAGCGTCCCGAGCAGCCGCCTCGCCTCGCCGCGGACGATCTCTGCAGAGTCCGTGAGCATCGCCCGCACGATCGGCTCTGCTTGCGCCCGCGGCAGTCGCGCCGCGCGCTGCAAGACCGTGAGCCGGATGTTTTGATCGGCGTCTCCGCGCAGCGCGAGCAGCAGGGTGAGCGCGCGGGGGTGCTGGTTTTGCGCGAGCGCCTGCGCCGCGGTGCGCCTCAGCGAGTCCGCGGAGTCCTGGCGAAGACTGTCATTGGTGCAACAGGCCGGATCGATGTCCGCCACCGTGATTCGGAGGGTTCGCTCGATGGCGGCGACGGCGCGCTCTTCGGGCCACGGGCCGAGCGCGTGCACGAAGCTCACCCGATTGTTGAGGCGCGGAACGGTCGCCAGCCTCACGTACACATCGACGATCCTCGGGTCGCGAATTCCGCCAGAGAGCAGCGCTCGCTCGGCCTCTTCCGCTGAGGCGTCTGTGCCGCGCTGCGAGGCGCGCTGCTCGAGCCGCGCGAGCAACGCGCCCATCGCCTCGTCGCTCGCGGGACCGACGTCGATCGACGCGCGGGCCTCGACGGAGACGGGCGTGTCCTGTCCGGTCGCGTCGCGGGTCGGGAGCGTCGTGCGAACCACGATCGCGTACCGCCCCGGCGCGCTCAGCAGCGCCCACTGTGACAAGAGCAGTCGCACGGCGTGGCGCTCTCCAGGACCGAGCACCTTGCGCCACGATTGCCCGCCGAACGAAGGTCCAGCCTCGCGCGTGCTGAGCGTCGCGCCGCGCTCGTCCCGGACGCTGACGTCGTAGTTGTCTGGACGCCCGAGGCTGTTGCGCCCCATCCACGACAGCTCGAAGTCGACGGGCTGCGTGCCGACGTTGGCGAGCGCGAGCGTCATGTGCACGGGCTCGCCGACGAACGCCGAGGGGGCGTCTGGCTCGAGCGACACACGAATTCGAGTGCGACCCGCGGCGTACTCGCCGGCCTGCGCGTCACCCGCCTGCGCGGCGTCGGCGCTCGCTCGATCGTCGATCGTCACGGGAGGTCCTCCTTGCGGGCGCTGGGAGGCGTTGGGCCCGCGAACGCACGCCGCGATCGACGCGAGGGCTGCCAATGAAAGACTCGCCCAGCGACTCGAACGACCCAGCCTTCGATCACGCGCCATTGGGCTATCACAGCACGCCCGACGCCCTCGCGCGATCGTCGCGGCCCTCAGCGTTACCTCACGAAGGCCCCGGCGCAGAGCGAGGCGCCTCACGGCGCCGTCACTCGTCGCCCGTGTCCTCTTCGTCTTCGGCGCGAAGTCCGATGCGGCGAATCGATCGAAACAACGTACCTCTGTAGACGCCGGAGCGGCGCGCCGCTTCGGCCACGTTTCCTCCGGTGGCGTCGAGCAATCGCTGGAGGTACGCGCGCTCGAAGCGCTCGATCAACAGCGATTTCGCCGAGCGCAGCGGCATGCTCCAGAGGTCCGCGCCGAACTGTTCTTCGGTCCCGTCCGCGGGCGCCTTGTCGGGCGCGCCGTCGAGCTGGTTGAGCAGCGACGGGTCGCGGAGCACGAGCAGCTGCTCGAGGTAGTTGCGAAGCTCGCGGACGTTGCCCGGCCAGTCGTGAGACGACAGGGTCAACCAGAAGTCTTCGTCGAGCGACAGATCCGCGGCGTTGATGTTGCGTTGCTTCGCGATCTTGGGGAGGAGCGATCGAACGAGCATCGGCATGTCCTCGAGGCGCTCGCGCAGCGGCGGCATCCTCGCGACGAGGACCGCGAGGCGAAAGTACAGATCTGCCCGAAAGCGCTTCTGGTTCACCTCGCGGCGCAGGTCTCGGTTCGTCGCGGCGACGACGCGAACGTCGACCTTCTTCGTCTTGCGTCCTCCGACGCGACGGACCTCTCCCTCTGCGAGCACTCGCAGCAGCTTGGGCTGTAGCTCGAGCGGCAGCTCGCCGAGCTCGTCGAGAAACAGCGTCCCTCCGTCGGCGCGCTCGAACGCGCCCGCGCGGTCCGAGGTCGCGCCGGTAAACGCCCCGCGCTCGTGCCCGAAGAGCTCGCTCTCGGCCAACGTCGGCGGAAGCCCTCCGCAGTCGACCACCTCGAAGGGCCCGAGCGCGCGCGAAGAGCGCGCGTGCACCGCGCGCGCCGCGAGCTCTTTGCCGGTGCCCGACTCACCGAGGATCAACACCGGCGTCGTCGTCGGCGCGGCGCGCTCGAGCACGGTGAACACCTTGCGCATCGCGACCGAGCTCCCGATGAGCTCTTCGAAGGCCGCCGATTCGGACAGCGCTACAGGGACTCGCTGATCGTCGAGCTCGAGCCGCAGCGTCGTCTGCCCCACGCGAAGCTCGCTGCTCTGGTGGAGTCGAACCTCGCTCACGCTCGCGCCGAAGTACGTCGTCCCGTTGGAGCTCGACAGGTCGCGCACGGTCACGCCGTCGCCGTCCGCCTCGAGCTCGCAGTGAAACCGCGACACGGTCGGGTCGTTCAGCGCGAGCATCGCCTCTCGCGCAGAACCGACGGTGAGCGCGCCGCTGTCGCACGTCACAGACGCGCCCGCGTCTGGCCCTGCGAGCACACGTACCGCGAAGCGACGGACGTCTTTGGGGTGCGGGACGCGCTCGATTTTCAGTGTTTCAGACTTCTCGCCCACAACGCGCACTGATACCACATCGAGCGTTTCGCACCGTTTCGCATCGCCCCTTAGCCTCCCCCCAATGATCGACGGCACTTCGAACGCCCTTCTGTTCGAACGAATCGAACGCATCGGACGCGGAGGCGTCGGCGACGTGTATCGAGCGCGGGGCAAGGACGGTCGGATCGTCGCGCTCAAGTGCATTCGCGAGGCGACTCCCGTCGCGACCGTGCGCTTCCTTCGCGAAGCGAGGGTCCTCGCCGCGCTCTCGCACCCCAACATCGTTCGCCTCGTCGCGAGCGGTCAGGACGAGGGGCAGCCGTGGATCGCCACAGAGCTGCTCGACGGATCGTCGGTCGATCAGTGGATCGCGCAGAGACCACGCTCCGAGCGCGAGGCGCTCTCGGTCGCGTCCGGCGTCTGTGCGGCGCTGGCTCACGCGCACAGCCGCGGGATCGTTCACAGGGACGTCAAGCCGTCGAACGTGTTCATCACCAGCGACGGCTCGGTGAAGCTCCTCGATTTCGGCGTCGCGCGCATCGTGGAGGCGCGACGACTCACCGCGTCGGGACAAATCGTCGGAACATGGGACTACCTCTCCCCTGAACAGGCTCGCGGCGACGCGGTGATCGATGGACGCTCCGACCTGTTCTCGCTGGGCGCCATGCTCTACGAGATCCTCACGGGGCGACCTCCGTTCGGCGCCGAAACACCGCACGGCGCGCTCTACGCCATTCTCTTTCAGGCGCCCGTCCCTGCGAATCGACTGCGCCCCTCGCTCTCGCCCGCCGTGTGTGCGCTGCTCGAGCGACTGCTCGAGAAGAACCCTGCCGATCGCTTCGTCGACGCCGACGCCGCACAGCGAGCGATCGACGCGATCCTCGCCACTGCGTCCGATGACGTCGCCGATGACGCATCGGCGCTCGCCGCGCTCGCCGCGCAATCGATCACGACCGAGCGCAGGCTGCTCTTCGTCGTCCATTTTCGCTCGGTGCGCGACAGCGCTTTCGTGACGGCCGCGGTCGAGCAGCTCGAGGGGCGCGTCGTTCCGCTCGTGGACGGATCGTTGGTGGCCCTGTTTGGTGCGGGACAATGGCGCGGTGACGAGCCGCAGCGAGCGCTGCGCTGCGCCGCTCTCTGTCGAGCCGCCGCGCAGCAGGTGGTCTTGTCCGCGGCGCACGCCAATTGGCGCGATCCCCGAGACAGCGCGCGCGTCATGGATCAAGCCTCCGCCATCCCCTCGGACGACGGTCTCTTCGCCACCGACGACGCCGCTTCGCTGCTTCGCGGACTCATCGAGAGCCTCCCCTCGACGACCGCCGCGCATCGCATCGAGGCCCGCTCGCAGAGCGTCGTCACCGACACCGACACCACGACGTTCGTCGGTCGCGAGAGCGAACGCTCGCTGCTCGTCAGCGAAGCTCGACACGTCGCCCAGAGCGGCCTCTCTCGGGCCGCCCTCGTCGTCGCCGGAGTCGGCTTCGGAAAATCTCGGCTCTTGCGCGAGTGCCTCGCGGCCGCCCGCAAACACGGCGCGCGAAACGCCTTCGTGCTGCGCGGAGAGCCCCTGCGCGCAACGACGCCCTTCGCCTCGCTGCGCGCTGCGCTCGAGGCGCTCGAGCCAGGCCTCGTCGCTCCCCTCGACGCGGCGCTCGCGTCCGGGGATCCCGCAGAGGCCCCGGACCGAGTCGTTCGAGCGCTCGCGCTCTCTCTCGAAGACCGCTCTGCAGAAGGCGCGCTCATCGTCGCGATCGACGACGCCGAGTGGATCGACGCGCCGTCGCGCAGCGCAGTCGTGCGCTTGTTCTCAGAGGACAGCTTGCCGCTCTGCGTGTGGGTGTTCGCGACGCCAGACGGCGCCTCCGCGTGGGAGTCGAGCCTGCGCTTCTCTTCGAAGATCGAGCTGGACCTGCTGTCCAACGAAGAGAGCGCCGCGCTCGTGGCCGAGCTCTGCCCCAACACGACCGTCGATCGAAGACGGTGGCTCGTCGATCAATGCGCAGGTCACCCGCTGTGCACTGAGTCTCTCTGCGCCCTCGAGAGCGCAGGACGGCCAGCGAGCGAGCTCGTCCCGGCGGACGCAGAAGCAGCCATGCTCGTGCAGCTCGACCTCTGCGCGGACGAGACGCGAGAGGCCCTCAAGCGCGCCTCGATCTTCGGAGCCACCTTCTGGTCCGACGGCCTCACCTCGCTCGGCGCGCAGCCCGAGGCCATCGACCCCGCGCGCCGAGCGAGGATCGTCGTCTCGAGGCGAGCCAGTCGTCTCGCGGGCGAGCGCGAGCACGGGTTTCGCTCGCCGTTGCTCGCCACCGTCGCTCGCTCGCTCTTCGCAGAAGAAATCGCGTCGGCGCTTCACGGCGTCGCCGCGCAGTGGCTCGCCCGGCACAACGACGCTGATCCCAGCGAAATCGCTGCCCACTTCGACGCCGCTCGAGAGCACGAGCGCGGCGCTCTCTGGCACGCTCGCGCTGCCATGCGCTCGGCGAACGCCGGCGACGCGCGCGACGCCGAACGTCAAGCGAAGATCGCCCTCGAGCACGCCACCGACGACGACTGCAGGTTTCTCGCGTGGGTCGCGCTCGATGAGGCGCACTTGCTCGACGGAAACCTGACAGCGCAACGCGAGGCCACCGACGCGCTCGTAGCGATCGCCTCGTCCATGGCCCCCGCGCGCTCCGCCGAGGCCGCCTGGCGCGCCTGTCGCGAGGCGCGGTTGAGCGCTGAGCACGAGCGCGCTCGGACGATGGCCGCCCGCGCCACCGCCCTGATCGACGCGCCCGAGGCTCGACGGTGGGTCGCCAACGCTTGGATCGATCGGTGCGCGGTCGACGTGCGCGAGTCGCGCGCGGACGAAGCGCTGGCGGCGGTACGGCAAGCAGAAGCCATCGCTCGCTCGCTCGAAGACCCCCTTCTCGTCGCCCGCGCGGCGGCCGCGCTCGCCGTCGCACTCGAGGCCGCTGGCGAAGACGAGGCCATCGTCGAGGCCTACGAGAACGCCGCGGCGCTGTTCGCGCGACACTCGGACCGCCGCCGCTCTGCAGCGCTGCAGTACAACGCCGCGTCGGCCGCCTTGGACCAGGGACGGCTCATCGAGGCCAAGGCCGCGCTCGAAGCGGCCCTCGCGCGCGCAAATGAGGCTCGAAACAAGCGAACCGCCGCCGCTGCGAGGCACTCGCTCGGCGTCCTCGCGCGGTGCGAGGGAGACCTCGCGCTCGCCCGATCGCTGCGAGGCGCGTCCGAGTCCGAAGCGCGCGCGATCGGGCATCACCCCCTCGTCGCCGCGTGCGTGCTCGAGCGGGCGTGGATCGTCCTCGCAGACCCACAAGAGGACTCCGAGGATCGCGTCGCGCTCGCCGACGAGATCCAAGCGGTCGCGCGCGGGGCGCGGGTTCGCGACGCGGAGCTGTCTGCGCAAGCCCTGGCGATCAGGCTCCGACGCGCGCCCGCGAGCGAGTCCGATCTCTCGTGGCTGCGCGCGACGGCCGACGCCGCGAAGGGTCGCAAGCGAGTCGAGCTCTTCGCCGCGCTCGTCGACGTCGAGCCCTCCGCTGCGGCGATCGAGACGCTCGAGCGCGCCCTCGACGCCTCGGTCGAGAGAAACCCAGAGCACGAGCGAAGCGAGCTCAGAGGCGCTATCGCCCGTCGCTTCTTGCTCACCGCTCGCTGATCGCTCGGCGCGTCGCGAGACCGCTCAACGCACGCCGATCGTGTCCCTCGCGGTCACCGGAGGAGCGGTCGGCGCCGCGGCGCCTCGCACGTCGTTGCCGCTCTCGAGCAGCGTCGAGGCGTAAGCGCCCACGGTGAAGCCGTTGTTCATCCCGCGGTTGCCCATGAACATCCGCACGTTCGACTGCGTAAACACCGCTGCGAATCGTCCGTTGCCCTCGAAGCTGCTCGCGAGCACCAGGCCGATCGTGGAGGACGCCGCGGACAGCCCGTCGCCGCCGAGCTCGACGGGAGGGCTCGTCGCGAGCTGCCCCGGCCGGGCGTCGCGAAAGACGTCGCAGCGAAACTCGACCACGTCCGAGCCGGTGGTCATCCCGACGCCGAGCGCGCGATTGCGCTCGAAGACCGAGTAGCCGATGACCGACGCGCGCGCGCCGCGCTGAAGAAACACGCCCGACGCGCCGTTGCCTTCGACGCGCGCGCCGAGCACTCTGAAGTCCGCAGGCGACGGCTCTCCCGCGGCGTTGCGACCGTCGATCAAGAGCCCGACCCGCTCGTTGTCGAGGACGAGCGAGTGCCTTCCCTGGTCCGCGTCGGAGGGAGCGGCGATCGCTCCGTCCATCGAGAGCCGGGCTCCGTCGTGAACGAAGACGCCGTCGCCGCCCACGGTTCCCGCAGGGGCGCGCGTCCCGGCGACGTACAGCGTCGAGGCGTCGAGCTCTGCGCCCGCGCCCTGCACGCGAAATCCCGTCACGCCGTTGCACGCGAAGGAGCTCTCGCTGAGCTGCCCGCGCGCGGCGAAGCCTCGCCCGAGCAACGCGAACCCGTCGCGCTGTTGTCTTCGAACGCTCACGCGCTGCGCGTTGACCGCTGCGCCTTCGAAGACGATCCCCGCGGCGGCGCCGTCTTCGACGAGGACCGACTCGAGCGCGCTCGCCATCACGGTCGCGCTCGCCGTGACGCTGATCGCGCGGGCCGTCGCGCGGCGCACGGTCACCTCTCGCAGCGTGATGTGCGCGTCCTCGGCTCTCACCGCGGTGCCGACCGCGTCGAACACGACCTCGCGCGCCGAGAGCGAGCCGCCTCGAACGACGGACACCGCGGCGTCCGATGCGCCCTCGAATCGCAGGGAGCTCAGCGAGGTCGCTCCGCTCGCGACGAGCGCGATCGGCGTCGTCGATCGCAGCACGGTGCCAGCGGCGCCCGAGCCCACGCCGACGAGCTGCACGGCGTCGACCATGAGCGTCGTTGAAATCGTGTGCGCTCCGCTGGCGAGGGCCACCTCGCGTCCGCCCGAGGCGATGGACTCTGCGATCGTCTGATAGGGATTGGCCTCCGATCGTCCGTCGCCTCCTGCCGGCGCGCCGGGGTCGACGTAGCGTCTGCCATCAGCGGGCCCGGAGAGCATGGGCCAGCGAGCGGTCGCGGCGGTCTCTGTCGCTCCGAGGGATGCACATTCGAACATCCCCGCCCGCACGACGATCGACTGACCCGAGGGGCACGCGCGGTGGTCGCAGCGCGTGGTGAACGCCGCGGGCGTCGGCGGAGCGGGGCTGCACCGGACGGCGAACAACGCCACGAGCGCGGCGCGCGCTGTGTTTCTGCTCGTGCTCATGGACTGGCGCACCTTCGCACGAACCGTACCGCAGCGCTGAGTCGAGAGCGCTCGATCGTGGGGACCCGCTCGAGCGAGGCGCGCGCGCCCCGGCGAGGCGCGGCCGCTGCTCGCCGCGTCGCCGCCACGCTGGGGTGCGATCGAGACACGCGGCGCGAACAGCACGGTTTCGCTGGTTTTCGCCGCGAGAACGGTCGTTGGCACGCCCAGTGAAGATGGAGCTCGACACGCCCGATCGACTGTCCGCGACGCAGATCTCCATCGAGAGAACACCGACCATGGTGGACCCTGAACACACTCAACTCCAACACGAGCGAGCGCTCTTCGAGTCTCTGTATCGACTGAGCCTCCGAGAGGCTCGCGAGAGGCTCCTGGCGGCCTTCGAGCGCGCGTACCTCGAGCGCTTGCTCGAGCGAGCGAACGGCAACGTCGCCGCCGCGGCGCGCCTCGCAGACGTCGATCGCGGAACGCTGTTTCGCATGCTCAAGCGCCTCGGTCTTCGCGTCGAGCGTCGCGGCCACACGAGCGACGCGCGGTCATCGCACGAGCGCTGACTCGAAGTCATCGCCCGACGCACTCGCTCGACGACCCCCTTCACAACCAACCCAACCACGAATCGAGAGCAACACCATGAAGCAACACATCGCACTCTTCGCCACCCTCTTCGCCGTCGCCTGCGCGCCGATGCCCACGAACAACGACAGCGGAGTTCGCGCAGACACTGGGGTGACTCCAGGCGATTCAGGGGTCACCCCAACCGAGGACAGCGGTCCCTCGGGCGAGGTGAACGTCGTCGGAACCTGGGTGGGAACAGCGCCCAACATGCGCGCCGAGGGCATGATGTCCCAAGTGCGACTCGCCTTCGTCGGCTCGGCGGAGTCCGGCATGGTCACGATGTCCATCACGTTCACCTTCGCGGAAGGCGACGCGCTCAGCGGATGCAACTCTGTCGTCCGCCTGATGGGGAGCTACTCCGTCGTCGGCGCTCGGGTGAGCCTCACCTTCGCTTCGGGGACTGCGGCCGCGTCCAACTGCGACAACGCAGCGAACAACGCGCCCGACACGGCGCTCAACTCGATGCAGCTGCAAGCGAACAACGTCTCCGGCGACGCCGTCATGAGCGCGTCGAACAGACTTCAGCTCGGCCTGCTCAACTTGATGCGCGAGTGACCAGAGCGACTGCGTGACCGCCTGACGCACTGGAGAACTCGCACCATGTCTCTCACACGACTGACGCGTGTCGCGCTGACCGCGACGCTGCTGTTCGCTCCTGCGTGTCTGAGCTGGCGAGGCAGCTACGAGGGTCGCGTCCTCGAGCGCTGGGCCAACCATCAGAACATCGAGCTGACGGCGTTGTTCGTAAGCCCGTCCAGCGGTGGCACATACTGAACGGATGAAGGGGGCGTGACGAGGCACTCGGTGTCGGGCAGATCGAGGTTTCC